>Ga0307991_1001090_pt1 | contig 19318 bp, 19 predicted proteins | sample EllFjometagen131_FD_203146 | JGI IMG/M metagenome (GOLD analysis project Ga0307991, IMG submission 203146) | Marine microbial communities from Ellis Fjord, Antarctic Ocean - #131 | ecosystem: Environmental > Aquatic > Marine > Unclassified | place: Southern Ocean | collected 2014-10-08 | reverse complement strand
GTTTTAGAATTTTATTTTTATGAGGATCCCAAGTTAAATATTTCATATGGATAATATATGCTATTGTCTGCCTTATGTCAAAACGTACCTCGGACCGTATGGATTGAAACAGAACGCTTCGGGTGTGGGGCGCGAGGAACGAGCGTTCCAACCACTCGATGTTGTATTAATTCCGGAATGGCAGTAATTACATGATAGCCTTTAGTCTTGGCAAGTCTGCGTTTGCCGCCGGTCCGGTCGAGGAGGATTGGAATTTTTACCCGGTCCAGAAGCGGAATATCGGTATACCCGTCCCCCACGGCAATACAGGTTTCCGGGTAAACGTGTCGGGCTTGAAGGGCTGCGAGTTTGTCCTCCGGAGCCAGGATGGAATAGCGCATGCCGGCAATACGGCTGTTTTTGATTGTAAACCGGTTGGCCAGGATATGACTGAAACAATTGTCAATTCCTGCAAACGCAAGGACCCGCTGACTGAGATCGGCCGTGCCGCAACTGATAACCAGCATGTTATATCCGCGCTGTGACAGCTCGCGGATGGTGCCACGGTCAATTTTTGGTATTTTTTCGGCGAGTTTTTCAGCCACCCGGTCCAGAGCATGGATGGGGGTGTTCTTTAAAAGTCGGACATAGGGCCATTTGAAATAGTTTCCGGGCAGCCATTCTTTTTTGTCGGCATAAATAACGGCCCGGGTCGCAATTTTTTTATGAAAAGGAAATTTGCAGGCCGCCAGCTGCATTTGAAAGATCAGAAGTGACTGCTCACTGTCATAGGGATCGTTTGGTAAAAGTGTCCCGTCAAAATCCCATATGATTGCGGGTTTTTTCATGGCAAAACTGGTCACTTTCAAGTATTCTTATTAACGCTGTTGATTTCTTTTCATCGCGGGTTTCGGCATGTTATATTTTTAAAACCACAGAATACAAAAAATGTTGTATGAATAGGTCTGTAATTCATATTTTGGGGATTGATTGTCAAGTTTAAACATTTTTTTGTTGCTCGCTGAATGGATATCAGGTAAAGAACGTGTCGCTTTTAAATTCAGGATAGCGGGTTATAAAAAAATTATATAAAAAACCAAATTTAGCGGCGGACGAGCGGCAGCCCGCCTAATAAATTCTCCCTCACCAGAAAAAATAAGGTGGCCATGCTTACCATTACTAAGGAATTTGTCTTTAGTGCAGCCCACAGGCTGTATCAAAATAAATTTTCTTCTCAAGAAAACCGTACAATATACGGCAAATGCTATAACCTGCATGGACACACCTATCGTCTGCGTGTCAGCGTCGCCGGGGCAGTCGATGCCTCGGGCATGATTATTCACTTTGCAGATCTTAAAAAAATAGTGACAGATAAAATTATACGCCGCTATGATCAAACGTTTTTAAACGATATGGCGGAATTTGCAGATATACCGGCCACGGCGGAGAACATGGTGTGCCATATTTTCCGCGTTCTGGAAAGTTCCCTAGCCGGGATGGATATTCAGCTAAAGGCCGTGACCTTGTTTGAAACGCCCACGTCATGGGCCACAATGACCGGCGATGCTTGAGATTAGCGAAATATTTACCTCCCTTCAGGGGGAGGGCCCTTTTATGGGGCAACCGGCGGTGTTTGTGCGGCTGAGCCGATGTGTTCCCCCGTTTTGTCCGTGGTGTGATACGGCTTATGCCCGTAATCCGGGTAAAATGCTTGATGTCAGTAATGTGGTTGACCGGGTACTGGGGTTTAAAAATAATTTTGTGGTCATCACCGGGGGCGAACCGTTTCTGCAATGGGATTTGGGACTGCAGGAACTGGAATCGCGGCTGCTTGCCGCCGGCTGCCGAATTCAGTACGAAACCAGCGGAAAAGTGGCCATTCCATTGACCTGTCGCGGATACAAGGTCTGTTCGCCCAAATTTCTCGAGGGGGCTTGGCAGTTTGTTGAAGCCAATATAGATGTCGCTGATATTTTTAAATTTGTGGCTGCCGATGGGTTTGCGGTGTTGGAAGATTTTATCAAAAAACATAAAATTCCCCATAAAAAGGTCTGGATCATGCCGCTGGGTGCCGGCCGGGCCGAGCAGATGGCCTCCTTTGCCCGTGTATGGGATTATTGCGTGCAAAAGAAATTCAACTTTGCACCCCGTCTTCATATTCTGGCTTTTGATCGAATGAAAGGAAAATAAAAAATGACGGATGCGATTGCCGTCCTGTCCGGTGGCATGGATTCAACGGTGATGCTGGTCCATGCACTGGACCAGGGTAAAACTGTTGCCGCATTGAGTTTTGACTATGGCTCAAAACACAATGCACGGGAGATCCCCATGGCTGTCAGGCTGTGTGAAAAACTGGGTGTCCCCCATGAAATTGTCAGATTGCCGTTTATCAATGACCTTTTTTCTTCGACGCTGCTACAGTCCGGCGGAAAGGTCCCCGACGGAATCTATGAACAGTCAAACATGAAAAGTACGGTGGTCCCTTTCCGTAACGGTATCTTAATCTCCATTGCAGTGGGATATGCCGAATCCACCGGGGCCAAAGCGGTTTTGCTTGGATTCCATGCCGGTGATCATTTTATCTACCCGGACTGCCGGCCGGAATTTAACCGGGCGTTTTCCAATGTGGCTGATCTGGGGACCGACGGCAAGGTTAACCTTTCTTTTCCCTTTGAGCAGATTGATAAACGGGATATCGGGGACCTGGGACGCCGCCTTGACGTTGATTTTGCCATGACCTGGACCTGTTACAAAGGCGGCCTTGTTCACTGCGGCACCTGCGGAGCCTGTCTTGAACGTAAATATGCTTTAAGATATGATGAGGGGCTGGATGTGACAAGGTATATGCAATGAACCAAACGATGGGCCAGGATATCCCACTGGGGAAAAAAATAAGCCACAGCCGAATGTATGATCCGGGACAGCTCTTTGCGGTTCCCAGAGCAGAGGCCAGGAGCAAGCTGGGTTTCGGAGATCAACTTCCTTTCTACGGTGGCGATCTGTGGAATGCCTATGAGATTTCATGGCTGGATCAAAAAGGTAAACCCTGCGTGGCCATGGCAAAAATTTTGTTCCCGATCACCAGCACCCATATCATTGAATCAAAATCCTTAAAGCTTTATCTGAATTCGTTTAATCAGACCCGTTTTTTTTCCTACCGGGAGGTTGACGTTTTAATAAAAAGGGACCTTTGCCGGGTTGCCGATGGAGAGGTCACTCTATCTCTCACGTTGCCGTCGCAATTTTATCTGTCAAAGGTGACCGAACCCGAAGGGATCTGCCTGGATGATCAGGATATTCAGATCGATCGATATCACCGCTGCCCCGATTACCTGATTTCCGGTGAGCAAAGGGGCAGGGAAAGGCTGTTTTCTAACCTGCTGAGAACCAACTGCCCGGTCACCGGTCAGCCGGACTGGGCCACGGTTGTCATCGATTATACCGGCCGTAGGATCGAGCATGCCGGACTGTTGCGGTATCTTGTTTCTTTTCGCGAACATACCGGATTTCACGAAAATTGTGTCGAACAGATTTTTATGGATATAACAAGATATTGCAATCCTGAAAAATTGTTTGTCCATGCCTGTTTTACCCGCCGCGGGGGCATTGATATCAATCCCTTTAGATCCAGCGATGTCATGGTCCCTGATATTGCTCGGTATACGCGCCAATAAAAACCTGTCCCCAGAGAGTCAGACTTTGTTTTATCCCCAGAGGGGATTTGCTCTGTTGGAAGCTCGTTGACTTAATGAGACTCCAAATAACCCCCAGCTCTATCGGGTAAAATAAATAATGGTCATATGACTAAAAAAATTCTTGACACCTTGCAAAGCAGTATTTATATTATAGTCAAATGACCAAAATAGGGAGTTTTATTAAGTGCCCAGACCCAAAAAACCAAGATTTATATCCGGATATCCCGTGATGAGTGCTTTTGTGCCCGAGGGGATTCCCGTTACCGGTGAAGTGACCATTGCAATAGAGAGCATGGAAGCTGTGAGATTGAGTGATTTTGAGGGGCTGGATCAAGATTCCGCTGCCAGGCGTATGGAAATTTCCCGTCAGACCTATGGGCGGGTGCTGGCCGAGGCCCGGCAAACTATCGCCGCGGCCCTGGTGACTGGCAAAAAGTTGAGAATTGGTGGCGGAATGTATGAATTAAGAGGGCAGGGCCGCGGCAGGCGCCGCAGAAGAGGGGGCCGGTAAATGCCCTGAATCGAGCAAACAACGTAAGGAGGGCAAAATGCCTAGAGGCGATGGAAAAGGTCCGGATGGTCAGGGGCCGGGAACAGGAAGAGGTCAGGGCGGCTGCCGGCCCGATGGCAGTGCAGAAAATTCGGGACGCGGTCAGGGTCGAGGCCAAGGTCAGGGTCAGGGTCAAGGCCAAGGTCAGGGTCAAGGACAGGGTCAAGGCCAAGGACAGGGCCAGGGTAGGGGCCAGGGCCAGGGCAGAGGCCAGGGTAGAGGTCAAGGCCGAAGATGATTTTTTATAAATGGACAAAAGGAGGGAATGACTATGCCAGGATTTGATAGAACAGGACCCCAGGGCGCCGGTCCCATGACCGGGGGCGCCAGAGGTTATTGTAATCCGGCCACACGTGCTACTGTAGCCAGCGCCAATTTCCCCAGAGGTGGTGGCTATGGCCGAGGAGGGTATGGACGGGGTTTCGGGCGGGGCTATGGACGAGGCTATGGCGCTGGATATTATCCGGTGCAGGCAGCGCCTTATTATGGTGGAACAGAAGGCGACGCCGCTGCGACAAAAGCTGAAACCGATTATCTGAAAGAGACGTTAAACTCGATTAACGAAAGGCTTGCGGCACTGGAGAAAAAAGTCTCTGAATAGCTCAAACAATTGTAAATTAAATAACGTTCTGTAATTACCAGGGACGGGGATGAATTGCCCCGCCCCTGATTTTTTTCTTTAATTTTTCGGGCTCTTTTATCAACAGTGAGACCCGAAGTTTGAAACCTTAAAACCCAATGAAATGTAAATGGTCTATTTAATCCCCGATTTTTTCAATTCCTAACTTCCGGTTTCCAATTTCCCCTAATAAACCTTGCGTTTTGAGAATCCTTTGCCAAGAACATTGAATGTGTTCTCGGTTATCATAAAGGCATCCGGGTCTATCGTAAAAACGGTTTCTTCCAGACGTTTTAGCTGATAGTTGTTCACCACCGTCATAATTATCTGTTTCCGTTTGCCGGTAAACGCGCCTTTCCCGTCTAAAAGTGTTGCGCCGCGGCTCAGTTTCCGGTTCACGCTGGTGGCAATTGAGGCCGATTTTTCAGAAATAATCATTACCATTTTACGCTGGTTGAAAACCCCCAGGAAGTAATCCAGTACCATGGAAGTGACAAAACTGATGGCCAGAGAGTACAATACCATGTCAACTTCCAATACACCAAAGCTGAACCCGAAAAGAGCCAGGTTGAACATGAATCCAAAAGCCCCGATACGGATGCCGAGTTTCTGGTTGAGAATTATGGCGATGATATCGGTTCCTCCGGCAGAACCAAGGGAATGCAGGATGATGCCGCTGCCTGCGCCGATGATCGTTCCACCGGCCAACACGGCCAGTATGGGATCATTCACCGGAATGGTGAATGATATTAAATCTATGGATGCAGAAAGCATGGACATGCCTAAAATACTGTAAAAAAAGAAGCGTTTACTGATAAACAGCCACCCGACAATAAAGATCGGAATATTGATGGCCAAATACCAGATGCCGGGCGAGAGAGATTTGAAAAAATAGTACAAAAGGAGTGCCAACCCTGATAAACCACCGGTGATAAAGCCGTGGGGAATAACGATGGCCTTGATTCCGATACTGACCATGATGGATCCCACGGTGATGAGAAAAATATTCCAGGGAATTGAATATAAAAATTTAATTTGTCCGATTTTCATTTTATATTATGTGACCTTTCCTGTATAATTTTTAGTAGTATTGAGTGATGAGTGATGAGTATTGAATTTTTATAGTAAAGCACACATTCTCTTAAGCGTTTAAATGGAATAAACCCGGAAAACGCAAGCCTCAATTATTGAAACGCTAAGATAAGAAGGTAAACTCTCAGGTCAAGGGGGAAGGGCTATTTTTTTATATAAAACCGTATCGTCATAGAACCTGGTGGTGCCGGGGCATGTTCTGCCTGACCAGTTTATTTTTTTTAAAGATTAAACTGATCCTTATTGATCCCTGCAATCATGGCAAAGGGCCGCGAAATGGAAAGATACCGTTCATACAAAGAGCTTAAGAAAAATGAGATCCTAGGACAAGACTATCGTATTCGAAATCGGGACGGATCGTCGGGTATTGTCGTGATAGCCCCCCATGGCGGTGGTATCGAACCGGGAACTACGGAAATCGCAGAGGCGGTTGCCGGACGCCAGCATCGTTTTTATACGTTCAGTGGAATTAAGTCCATGGGAAATTCCGACTTACACATTACCAGCACCAATTTTAATGAACCTGAGGGGCTTCGCATGGTGGAGCGTTCCCGAATAATTATCGCTATTCACGGTTGCCGGGAAAGGGAAAAATTGATTTTTACCGGAGGCCGGGACAAGTTTCTCAAGGAAAAAATCGGGCGGCAATTGACCAAAGAGGGATTTGAAGTATCCTCATCCAATCGTTTCCCGGGTGTCAATCTTTTGAATATATGCAATCGCAGTCGCTTGGGGATGGGCGTCCAGCTCGAGATTTCCGTGGGCCTGCGCCGGGATATGTTTGAGGAAATATCACGGATATTCCGCAAGCAAAAAACACCTGTATTTGATCAGTTCATCCGGGCGGTCAGGGCGGCGATTGCCGATTATTGATTGCTGGCGAAAATTTTTCTCCAAGACAGGTATTCAATAAAAAATTCTGTTTCAAAGGACCTTAGAATTTCACAGGGCCCGCATCCGTTTGTGCAGCCGTTTGGCCCGCAGGCAGAAGGCTTCCAGCTTGGCATTTATCAGTTGGGGGAAAGGGGAGCCATCGCTTTCGATAGCCAGGAACGGGAGGTCATCCATACCATATAAAATATCTTTCAGCTTTGCATCTTCCGGATCTGCAGCGAGTTTTTTCGAACTGGTCATCACTTCGGTCAACAGGGCCTCTGAAAGGCGGTTGGGCATGCAGCCAAAGGGACCGATGGCGATGACACCGCAGACCTTGGATGCTATTTCGGCAAGGGAGCTGCCCACCGTCAAAATGGCTTCGCCCGCCAGATCAGGGGCGATAAACGGGGCCCCATGATGGATCACTTCATCGATGTCTACCGGTGCGGCATGGGTCAGACCCGACCGGGTCAGGGTTGATTTAAGGCGTTTTTCATAACGATTCATGATTTTTTTACGCAAGATGAATTTGAGTTTGTCGATTCCGGTCAGCGGGTGGTCTACAATGCCGTGGTCCATGAGAAAACTGCAGTAGTGTATCCATTCGGCAACCGGAGAACAGATAACGGCAAAGCCGCGGTCGGCCAGTCTTGTGGTGAGATATTGACGTGACAATGAATCCCGCCGGACAAATATTTCTCCGGTAAGGGCAATTACGGGGACTTCATCTGCCGGACGGTTCAGAGAAATGTCGCTCAGATGCCCGGCCGCTAGTTGGACTTGTTTTTCAAAATTTGCAAAACCGCCGTTTTGCAGGGCACTTCTGATACGCTGCCACTCAACCTGAAAGGTTTCCTGTGCAGACTCCTTGTGGACGGCATTGGCCAGCAGCATGCTGCGGATGTCTTCCATCACATCCGACACAATCACGGCCCACCATCCTTTTTTTTCAAATCCATTGCCAAACCCGGAATAGTTATTTTCAGATGTCAGTGAGAACAGGGCCACGTCAGTCAGCTCGAGACGCCGTATCAGATCTTCCATGAAGCTTTGATACTGGCCGAAGCGGCAGGGGCCTGATCCCGTGGGCATAAAATAGACGACGACCTCATCGTCGCGTTTTCCATTGCGGATATAACTGAGCAACGTGCCGGTTGTCAGTATGAGCGGCAGGCATTCTTTGCAGGATGTATTTCCGCGTCCAAGCTTCAGGACCGCTTCGTCGGCCGGGGGGTGTAGTTTGGCATTAAAGCCCAGCCCGCGCAATACCGCCACCAAAGATTCGGATGCTATTTTACCCATGGAGGGCAAGAGGAGCGTGACCCGGGGGTCGGTCATTAAAATGTGTTTCCCGGAAGAGGTGGTGACCATCGCCTGCCCATTATGAATTTCAGTTCGGGCGGGCTTGAACCCTGTGATAGGCCGGCCGGGCCGTTTTTTTGGCGTGAGTTGCCGGAATGCGGTGACAATGTCCAGAAACGCCTCTATGCGGGTGTCTATACCGGCATCGGCGGTATGGCTGTCCAGTTCAAGGGTTAAAGATGGCTTGCGGCCCATGCAGGTCCTGAAATACCCGATGATGAAAGAGTCCGGCCCGCAGGAAAAATTGGTGATGTAAGTGCCGACAAGTTGGGGGTGCTTTTTCACCTTTTCAGCGGCCTGCAGGATCGTCTGGCCCATGCCCCAGTACATGTGCGGTCTTGTTTTTTCATTATCAAAATCCAGGAAATCAAACGGCAGGACCAAGATTCCCCGGGAAGCCAGTTTGTGGGGAATGCCCATATGGGCCTCTTCCACAAATCCGTTATAGGGGCGGCCAAAAATGACCACTGCCGTTTTATCCGGATGGGCCTCAAGCTCGGTCATTGCTTTTTTGCCGATCTGTTTCATTTCCGCCATGCAGTCTATTTGTTTTTTGACGGCTTTTTCAAAGGCCTGCAGGGCCGGTCCGGACCCTATTCCCATCTGCCGGGCAATTTTTAAAAAAGCAGGTTTTGCTGCGTTCAATCCCAGGGTAAGATCCAGTAGGGGCGCAAGAATCCTGGTCCCCCTGGTTTTTAGAAGTTCAATTTCTTTACCAAAGGTGGTCTGGAGGAAATAGGTTTCCCCCTGAACAAAGGGGCATACCTGTGAACTGGTCCCTTGAATCCGGGTGGGAACGGATTTGAAATGGGGTAAAAAAATAAAATCAGGGGCTGGTTCGCTCTGCAGTAAGGTATAAAAAAAACCATGCGCCAGCTCTGATGGATAGCAGAATGCGGCATTGCGCCGGTCGATGCCTTTCTGGGATGGCGTGTCCGGCAAAATAATCTCAAGGCCGAGTTCATTGAAAAAAGTGGAATAGAGCGGATAGTAGGTATTCACCATGAAGCTTCGGTTGATTCCTACTGTTTTTCCGTGTTTTCCAGTGGCCCCCCGGGAGGGGCATATCCCGTATTTTTCAAAAACAAGGTGTTGCCGAAGGCGAACCAGATCCAGATTTTTAATATCATGCTTTACCTTATGCCGCAGATTATAGTACCGGTTGCAGGCACCCCCGAATGGGTATTGTTGGCCTTCGATTTCGATCAGGTTGATTTTGCAGCGCCGGTCGCATTTTTCCCTGCCGCCTTTACAGGTAAAAGACGATTTATAAATGACTTCCCGGTCGGCCAGAGACTGAAGATCAAAGCTGTTTTCGGTCATCAGGCCGGCCTCGATTCTTTTTTTAACCTCCAGGGCAACCCCGAAGGCACCCATCAGCCCCGGTTCGGGTGGTACGATGATCGGTTTGCCGACAAGTACGGCCATGGCAAGGGGGACGGCGGCATTATAGCATACACCGCCCTGCATAAATATCTTTTCCCCCACCGGCCGATTGCCCTTGACCCGGTTGGTGTAATTCATGCAGATAGAATACACCAGCCCTGCCACAATGTCCTCCTGGTTTACCCCTTCATGAATCGCATTTTTAATATCCGAGGCAATGAATGCCGCGCATTGATCGTTAAAATTGGGCGGATGCCCGGCCTGCAGGGCAATATCCGCGATATCGGTCATCTCTATCCCCAGGGTTTCAAGGGCCGATTCTTCGAGAAAGGAACCGGTGCCGGCCGAACAGGCCTCGTTCATGGCATAGTCGGCAGGGACTCCGCTGGTAATATAGGTGTACTTGGCATCCTGACCGCCGATTTCGAAAAGCGTGTCCACCTGTTCGTCAAAAAATACAGCTGCAGCGGCATGGGCAACAATTTCATTGATAATGCCGTTGGTCAGGGCATGAAGCCCTGCAATTTGCCTGCCTGATCCGCAGACGCCCAGCCCGATGACGGCAATTCCCAAAGGATCGACCCGGGACTTGACCTGGTCGAGAATGGCGGCGTAGCATTTTCGGGAAGCGCCCACCGGGTCGCCGCTGGTGCGCAGGTAAATTGAGGCCAGCAGGGCATTGTCATGGGTGCGCAGTAAAATCGCCTTGGTGGTGGTGGAACCGACATCCAGCCCCAGTATGCAAATATCGCCTGGTTGTATGGTTCCGTTTTCCATGCTTTTGAACGTCACCAGTTCATCGGCATTGGTAAGGGGTGGAAGCGCGGCAAAAGAGGTGACCCCGGCTTTGAAGAGCTTATCGATGCCGGGAAACGGCCGGGTTTCATGATCAAATGCCCAGAGCGCAGCGCCTAAGGCTTCAAAACAGGGCGCCTGTTCCGGTATGATCAGGTCGGATATCTCTTTTTGCAGGTAGCCGGTCATCATTTTATTGAGGGCGGTTCCGCCGGTGAGCATAATATTTTGTAAAGGGATTTTTTTAAGCAGTTCCAGTATTTTTTCGGCCATCATTTTGCAGAGTCCGGCGGTCACTTCTGACTTTGGGACCCCTTTGTTGGTGGCATGGGTGCAGTCTGATTTGCAGAAAACAGAGCATCGTCCCGAAACATGATAGGGCGTTTCAACAGCGGCCCACTGGGCGGCTTCTTCAAAGGATACGTCCATGCGGCGCAACTGTTGAATGAAAAATTCTCCGGTACCCGAGGCACATTTATTGCCGGTTAAGACATTGCTGATTTGCCCGGAGTGATCCATAACATAAACCATAAAGGTTTCTCCGCCGGCTGAGATAATGGCCGGGCAGTCGATTCCAACAGGTTTGGTAAACGGGTATGCGTACTCGACTGCTTCAGGTTCTGGAATGGAGGAGAGATCGATGAATTTGCGGAATTTTCGGCCGGTGGCGCCGATTCGGTCAAATGACGCAAGGTCAAGGTCTTTGAAAGCGGTCACCAGTGTTTGTCGTGGGTTTCCATCGTGGGGCAGAAAGGCGGTACCAATAATGCGGGGCAAGCCTTTTTCTCCTCCGGGCTTTTCCATTTGAACCATCGAAACAGTAGATGCCCCGAGGCATATTCCCAGTGTTTTCATTCTCCTATCCTTTTTATGGCTCATATGGAGCAGAGATTTCAGATTTTTTTGAAAACTGTAAATGCCTGTAGATAGCATGTACAGATAACAAAACATGATCCGGTACCTGAGTTGCTGCCGTATACTGACACGGAAGGAGAGATACCTTGTCTTTATATCATTAGATTCTATTCGCGTATCGAGAATTTGCAAGGAAAAAATGCACAATGTTGAGGATGTTATAAAATATTATTTTGTAAATGCAACTGCTGGCTACAGCGGTCAAGAAATCAAATGGAAAGTTACTATCCTTTATTGTAACCGGTCACGGTTACCGATTTTTTGGGTAGGCCTTGATTTTGATCAAGAATCCTCATTTCCGGATGGATACTATATCTTTTGCTTGACGGGCAGCCCATAATCCGGGTAGAAAAACTGGATTGAGCATTTTCCCATGCAGTTATTTCTGACACCGGTTGAAACAGATATCTGTATATGATTCGGAGTATTATGGTGGAAAACAAAAACTATCCCACCTATGACTATGAAGCCCGATTAATGGAAGATAGAAAAATTTTCTGTATCGCGGGAGTCGATGAGGCGGGGCGGGGGCCCGGGGCCGGGCCAGTGGTAGCCGGGGCCGTGTATATCCCGCCGGACCGTATCAAGGGCCTTTCCGGCCGGCTCCGGGATTCCAAAAAAATGACGGCAAAACAGCGGGCTCAGATGTATGGGATCATTGCGGTGACGTGCTCCTTTGGGGTCGGCATAGTGGATAATCACATCATTGATGCGATCAATATTTTGCAGGCCACCAAAAGGGCCATGGCCAAAGCACTGGCCGCATTGCAAACACACCTGGGCAGCGCCCAACGGATTGATTATGTGCTTATCGATGGAAATATGCGGATGGAGAATATAAAACTGCCCTGTGAATCCATTGTCAAAGGCGACAACAAAAGCCTTTCCATTGCCGCCGGCGCCGTCATTGCCAAGGTGACCCGGGACCGTATCATGGTCCGGCTGCATGATGAATATCCCCGTTACGGCTGGAAGTACAACAAGGGGTATCTTTCAAAAGCGCACATGCAGGCGATTAAAGATTTCGGTACGACGCCCTATCACCGGATGAGTTATCGCAGGGTCGGTAGATAGGGCCTCCGGGCGGTCTCGAAAGTTGTTGATTCGATTACTGCCATATCATAATCAATGGAGTTTGATCGATTGGCCCACCCGGGGAACCATGGCATTGAATCCTTCCTTGTTGAGTGTGTCCGCGAAGGCAAGGGACTGCTCCTCTTCACCATGAACTACGGCGATTTTTTTGATTTTCAGGTTCGATTGCTTCAGGAACGTCAGCATCTCTTTTTTGTCGGCATGGGCGCTGAATCCGCCGATTTTGTGGACATGGGCCTTGAGGGGATACGCCTTGTTGAGGATTTTGACCATGGGAGCGTCGCCTTTGCGGCCGGTCGCGGCATAGGCTTCGCCCTGCTCGAGAAGCCGCCGGCCAAGGGTGTGCTGGGCCATAAAACCGACGATTAGGATGGTGTGTCTGGGATTGTGGACCTTGTGCCGCAGGTGGTGCAGGATGCGGCCGGCTTCACACATGCCTGATGCGGACAGGACAATGTGTGGGGTTTCATCTCGGTTTAAGGCCATGGACTCCTCCACGGAGCCGATGAACTTGAGCTGGGGCATGGCAAAAGGGTTTTTACCTTTTTCCAGAAAGGTCGTGTGGGCATCGTCGTCATAGACTTCCGGGTGCTCTCCGAATACCGCTGTGATCCGTGTGGCAAGCGGGCTGTCCACATAGATGGGAACCTTCCTGACCAGGCCCTCTTGGTACAGTTCGTGAATAAAGTAGAGCAGCTCCTGGGTCCTGCCGTAGGCGAATGCCGGAATCAGGACAGACCCGCCCCGTTCAAAGGTTTCGTTGAGGATGGTCTGCAGCTCCGGTCTGAGATCCTTGACAGGGGCGTGTTCACGGTTGCCGTAAGTGCTCTCCATGATTAGAAGATCGATATCCCGGTCTTGTTCGGGAAACGTGAGGGTCGGGTCCTCAAGAATCGGCTTGTTGAAGCGGCCGATGTCGCCGGTGTAGCAGACGGTTCGGGTATCGCCGTTGACCGCGGTGCGGATAACCGATATGGCCGACCCCAGGATATGGCCCGCGTCGTACTGGGTACAGGTCATGTTGTTACCGATGGTAAAGGGGGTTTCGTATGGACGCCCTGCGAAGCAGCCCAGCGCCTTGACGGCATCATCGCTGGTGTACAGGGGTTTGATACCGTTTAAATTGAATCGGCCGATGAGGTTGTTGACCACCTCCGAATCGATGCGGTGGCCGTTTTTTTTCAGTTTTTTAATGGCTTTTTCATAGACTCGCTGGCCCTTTTTCCCCGGGTTTACTTTGAAAAGCTGGCTGCGTACCAGCTTGTAGTTCAGGTAATCAGCGTCTGATTCCTGGATGTGGGCGCTGTCGGCCAGCAGGTATTCACAGGCATCCCGGGTTACCCTGGAGCAGAAAATACGGCCGGTGAAACTGTCCCGGGTCAGCATGGGGATGCGGCCGGAATGGTCGATGTGGGCGTGGGATAGAACCACATTGGTGATGACGGCGGGGTCAAAGGGCAGAATCCGGTTTTTTTCGGCACTTTCCTTCCGGTGGCCCTGGTACATGCCGCAATCGAGAAGGATATGGTCTTCTCCGTTCACCAGCATGTGCATGGATCCTGTTACTTCCCTTACCGCTCCAAAAAAAGTGATGTGCATGAAATCTCCTCCTGTGTTTGAGCCGGCGGCCTCTTGATACGTATTGACAAATTTTTTGATTTATAACGCATAACCAATATAATTACCATATTATCAAAGACAAAGATTATAAACCCCAAAGATTATAAACCCCAAAAATCAAGAGAAGGCGTCAATACATCAATAAAATCGGCAAATGGCTGAAGGAGATCGACCCCGGCCTTGGGGAACGCCGCCCCCGGTGACCCTCTCACGGGGCATCAAATCGTTTGCCCGGTATATCCGGGCGATTTGAATGAATCTCTTAAAATGATCAATCTATTAAACAAGACATTTTGCCGAACCTACCAGGGCGTCATGAAGGCGGGTGACCCCGGGTACTCGAAAGATTGTCATTTTTTTAAATCGAATAAAATTCGACTGAATATGAATAATTTAAAGAGTTTATTCTATTTTTATGCTTGACACTACAATTTTATTCGATATAAATAATAAATTATCGAATTGAATTTTATACTTTAACCAAAAAAATAAATTTAATTCTGGAGACCTCATGGACAATATTGACAGACATACCTTAAAGGCATTGCAACAGGACGGGCGAAAGAAGAACAGTGAACTTGCCAAAGAGACAGGGCTTGCACCCTCCACCATGCTGGACCGGGTTAAAAAGCTTGAAGATAAAGGGATACTTAAAGGGTACCGGGCGGTTATGGACCCTGAAAAGCTGGGACTGAAAGCCCAGGGATTTGCCTGTATTTCCCTTGACCGGCACCGGGTCAAAAATATTAAACTGTTAGAAAATGAAATCAAAAAAATTCCCAATGTCCGCGTCTGTTATCATATCGCCGGGCGGTTTGATTACCTTCTGCATGTCGTTACCCCGGATGTTAGTGATCTGGGCAATTTGATCAAGGAGAGGCTGGCCACTATTCCGGGCATGGGGAAAATCGAAACTTTTATTGTATACGCAGAAGTCAAACCCGACCAGGGGTGGCCCATTGACGCTGCTTTAGCTTAACAAAAACTTACGAATCATTGATGAAAAAGGAAAATGAAATGGTTAAAAAAAAGCAATCCATGATTTTTACAAAATGAAGGAAAAGGGTGAAAAAGTCACATGGTTGACATCCTATGATTTTCCAACTGCCCAGTTTGCAGAAGCAGCAGGACTTGATATGATTCTTGTGGGCGATTCCCTTGGTATGTGTGTCTATGGGTATAAAAGCACGGTTCCCGTCACCATGGACCAGTGCATTGTTCATTGTGATGCGGTCAGAAGGGGTGCGCCCAACACGTTTGTTGCCGGTGACATGCCTTTTATGAGTTACCAGACCTCTGATGTAGATGCGGTATACAATGCTGGCCGGTTTCTTAAGGAAGCGGATGTGGATGCTATCAAGCTTGAAGGCGGCACCCGGATGGCCTCACGAATCAAGGCCATTGTGGAAGCCGGAATTGTTGTTATCGGCCATATCGGTCTCACGCCCCAGAGTTCCGGTGCCCTTGGCGGACACAAAGCCCAGGGAAGAACCGCCCAAGATGCCGCCCTGGTGGTTGAAGACGCCCTGGCCGTGCAGGCGGCCGGTGCCCACATGCTCCTGGTTGAAGCGGTTCCCCCGGAGGTGGCCCAATATATTGCCGAGACCCTGACCATGTCGATATTTTCAATTGGTGCGGGAAAAGAATGTGACGGGCAGCTTTGATCGTCAGTGATCTCATCGGTCAATTCCAGGTATTCACCCCGAAATTTGTTAAAAAATATTGCGATGTTGCCACCATTATCACCGATGCCATGAAAGCCTACTGTGAAGATGTCCGTGAAGGCATATTTCCTGAAGACCAGCACTGCTACCATATGGTGGACGGTGAAAAAGAAAAAAAGGCTTTTGTCGCAATGGATGACTACTGTAAAAGCATTCTGGGGAACGATGCCGACGCCTCATTTGTTGATTCAACCAATGCTGTGATCCTTGAAATCAGTGCCATGCAATTTTTCCCCTGGCTGATGGCTCAGGCCAGACAGGCCATTGAGAAAAAAGAACTCATGCCGGGTCGGATTATCCGGGTTCGAAACATGGCTGAACAGGTTGAAGATAACGGCGATATAGTGGCCACGGCCCTTGCCATGCAGATCATCGGTGCCACCTATGTGGAATCGCTTGATACCCGTGGAACCGATGGCAGTAACATTCATCTTGGCGGCCCCGACACCATTACCGGTTATTTTGGTGGCATCGGCCAGCCTAATGACTATCCTATAAAATAAATAATGAGACCATTCGCCAGGCAAATGTCATCAGAAATCAATTGGGCCTGGAAAAATAAGTTCGCTTTGAACACCATATTACGAAAACCTATAAATCGATTGTTCTCCAGCCCTATAACAGGAGAGACGAACTGGTGGAAATTGCCAAAGATGTTCCCAATATATCAGCAAAGCATGAAGGGGGGGAAATCACTGTGGAAGAAAAAAGAGAGCACCCATCCAATATCATTGAATATTTTTTGACCAAGCAGGAAATCCTGGATAATAATTTGATGGACGCTCTCCAAACCAGTTATCTTGACAAGCATCATTCCGTCAACCTGACGGCACAGGCATTAATAAAGTCCGGCATTGGTGTCATTGCGGCCCAAAATTTACATTAATACCCAAAGGCTGAAAAGGAGCTTTAAAAATGATTCCGTCAAAAATGCGTCAATTTTTGTACGACATCCTGCCCGAAAGTGTCTGGAAAAACCGCTTGATCAAGGACGGCCCTTTCAGATTTCTTGAGTTCGGCCCCCTGGATGTGGACCGACTTCAGCGCCTAGGTATAAGAGTAGACCGCTTGGGGCCAAGGCTGGTATCCTGCATATGGAATGAGGACAGCCCGGTGGAAATCGGCGGGTTTCTTGTGGTGGATAACCTTGCCATGGGACAGCCCTCCATGGGTGGCACAAGGATGTTGCCGGATATCACACCGGATGTTATCCATAATCTGGCAAGGGGTATGACCCTTAAAAATGCTGCCGCAGAGCTTCCCTTTGGCGGCGGTAAATCCGGTATTGTCCGGCCTGAAAATCTATCCGAAGAGGACCGGTATGAAGTTATCAAAGGATTTGGACAGCTTTTAAAACGGTACAAGGAAATTTATATCCCGGGTCCGGATGTGGGGACCAATGATGCAGACATGAAAACCTTTGCCATTGAAAATGGTCTGAACAATGTCGTTTCAAAACCGGTTGATATGGGCGGTAACAGGATCGATGAGCTCGGCGGTGCCGCCAATGGCATTGTTGTGGCCACCAAAGCCCTGCTAGACCATCTGCCCAAATTAAAACAACTGCCCCAGTTTAAAAACATGATTATTCCCAAACCCTCCAGGATGGATGTCCTCATTCAGGGTTTCGGGGCTGTGGGCGCCCATGTGGCAAGAGTTTTTCATGATTATGATCCTGAGAATTGTCCCATTATCAAAGGGATCAGTGACGAAAACGGGTACCTTTTAAATTCAGACGGATTGCCCGTAAAAGAGCTCTTTGACATGTGGAAAAAATTTGGTGCGGTTACCCAAAAATATTTCCATGATCGATTCATGCACGAGGACCACCCTGAATTAAAAAATATGGTTTTTTCCAACTCCCCCAACAACCTCTTAACCGAATCCGCATTCTGTCTGGTTCCGGCATCACCGGTATTCAATTATCTGGATGTGGATACCACTACAAACCCATCCATGACCACGGGCAGGATGGGAACATGGCAGATCATTGTTGAAGGGGCAAACACCTATTCTCCGAATCTGGCAAGAAAAGCTGAGCGCAAGCGAATGGAACGGCATGTTTACAGGGACAAGGGTGTACTCATTGCAGCAGATTACCTGGTGAACTCAGGTGGCGTTATTTATGCTGCCCATGAAAGGATTGTCCCGACACCGGATCACCTGCTGATCCCCGGAGATATTCTTGGAAACCCCAATGCCATTGAAAACTGGCTTGAAAAAAACCGGGATGATTTTACAGGTCTTGCGGAAATTCGCAGAAAAGCTGCTGTTGAAAAGCTTGAAACGGTCATTCGTCGAAATATGGTAGAACTCATTGACGGCCTTTGCAAGGATGCAGACGGTCTGCCCTGTGAAATCGCAGAACAGATCAGTGTTCAGCGAATCGCCTCCATGGAAAAATCAAGGACGGCACGGGATATCATGGAAAAAGCCCCCACCATAAGTGTGGGCAAAAGCGTGACCGATGCCTCCCAATTACTGGTAAAAGCCCGTGTTCCCATCGTCATGATCGTATCAGAAAAAGGCAAGCTCATCGGCATCGTGACCAACTGGGACATTACCAAAGCCATGGCATCAAAACTGCCAATGGATTCTCCATTGACCAAAATCATGACCGCAGATGTGATAACCAACAGTCCCGATGCCACCATCATTGACTGCATCCGGAAGCTGGAAAATTATGAAATTTCCGCCATGCCCATTGTTGAAAAAGATAAAGTGATCGGTGTCATCTCAGGAGACATCCTTGCCAGAAGAACACTCTTCAGACTGTTGCAGACCATGACATAAGCGATCCAATCATAAGCAAAGCGAACCCTAAGGATTCGCACACCATAAAAAGAAGCAACCCGGTACCGTCATGGTAGCCGGTTGCTTTTTTAGTGGTTTACACCCCGGGGGAACAATTGGGACCGTTATGTTGCGAGGATTTAATTCTCCAAAAGAAGCTTGAAAAACATATCCATTTTGTTCATCTGATTCAAGCCCCACAATTACCACTTGATGCTCGCCAGCCACAACAAATAAACGGCAAAGGCAAATACGCATTGTTTGCCCTTCGATTATGGCCAAACAAAAGAAATATGATCGAAAAAGATTTTGAAATATCGTTCATTGCAGACCCTGCATTGCGCGGGAAACAGATTCAACAGAATTACCGCCCGATTATTGCGGTTCATAAATGGTTTATCAAACGTCCGGGCACGCTGTTTAGAGGACTGTTTTATTTAAGTTCTTTAAAAAATCGATGGGGAGGTGTATTATAAAACAGACGGCCTAGCCGGAAGAGGCCGCTGCCATGATGACCGGCGGCATTAACCTTTGTAAAATGTGAATGAATATGTCTCATGACCACAGCCATCAAATAAACAATTATAATCGGGCATTTGCTGCAGGCGTTTTGCTCAATGTCATTTTCGTTGCCATTGAAGCGGGGTATGGCGTTGCGGCAGGATCTTTGGCCCTGATAGCAGACGCCGGGCACAACTTGAGCGATGTGCTTAGCCTGTTACTCGCCTGGAGTGCCGCCCTGCTGGCTAAAAAACCCGCAACAGAGAAAAGGACATATGGGTTCCGTAAGGTAACGGTAATGGCTTCTTTGGCCAGC
>Ga0307991_1001089_pt1 | contig 19337 bp, 19 predicted proteins | sample EllFjometagen131_FD_203146 | JGI IMG/M metagenome (GOLD analysis project Ga0307991, IMG submission 203146) | Marine microbial communities from Ellis Fjord, Antarctic Ocean - #131 | ecosystem: Environmental > Aquatic > Marine > Unclassified | place: Southern Ocean | collected 2014-10-08 | reverse complement strand
TCAAACAAAAAACTAAATCCTTATTATGTTTCTTCAGTTCTTTAATCGTAAGAATACCGTTGATACTATGTAAACTCGACAATTTTAATAATGATTGATATCCCTGATTATTTTTAGCATACAACAATAATCTACTGTTTGTATTAGAGTCTATTCCTTCAATCATTACATTTAGGCCTATAATAGGCTTAACGTTGTTTTTAAGACATTCTTTATAAAATTTTATAATTCCATACATCTTATCATCAGTGATTGCTAAAGAAGAGTAGTTATACTCTACTGCTTTGTTAATTAATTCTTTGATTTTAATGTTTGATCCATTCATTGAGAAATTTGTTTCAACAAATAAATTAACAAAACTCATACAATCACCACCTTAAGAAAATTATACCATATTTTAGTGACTTTATATAAAAAGGAAAAGTAAATTTTCATTTACTTTTTCTTTAGGATTATTCCTCCACAAATTAAGACAATTACTAATATGTAAATATCAAACCTTTGAACAAAATCTATAATACTTAATTTATCTGTATCTGGAGATATATCAAAGTAATATGTTTCTAAATAATTATTTTCCCCTCTAATTTTTAAAATGTAGTCGCCAATATCGTTAACCTCTAAAGGAGAAGATACAAATTGGTTATTTAGATATCCTTCACCATTAAATGTAACTTCTACAGCCTCTAAATAAGTATGATTATTGATAATCCCATCCATGTCAGAAGTAATTGTGAAGTTATACGTTTCAATATATCCATTCACTCCGTTCACGGTTAACTCATAATTTCCTGGTTCATCAATTACAGTGCCTGATATATATACATCGTTGTTTACCAAAATGTTACCAGCGCTAATTAATGGGGTAACACTACTAGTATAAATCATATTATCTTCAATTCCTGAAATAGTTGGCTTCACTATAAAGTTATACTCTGCATTGTTATATAGAAGCTTGTAGTTTCCTGGATAGTTGATAAAAATACTATTTGAAATTGTTTCTCCATTTAAAATGGCTTGATTTAAAAATTCTATATTCACACTATCAATGAATACTTCATTGTTAGCTATATCAATTAACTCATTGGGAAATAGTATTGTCAAATCATCTCTGATTGCCCCGTCAATTAAATTATCGGGTTCGTAGTTAAAGAAAACATAGTTATTATCACTAGATATTTTTCTTATTTCAGATCCAATACTCATTTCATCAATATAATTGTAGTTTAAGTCATATGTTGTAAAATAATTCTCCATAGTTACAAACGAAATCCCATCATCATGTGACTTAATTGTATGGAAAATCAAAATATTATCAATTAGATATACACCCCGTACTTCTTCCAAATCATCATAATCAATTATTTCTTTCTTAATAAGTGTTCCTCCACTATCAAGAACAAAATACATCGCATCATAATAAGTTGGATTGCCTGTTATATGGGCACTTCCAAATACAATGAAATTATCGTTCATCTGCACAATCCCATTTACAATATATCTTTCGTCCTCTGTTAAGACTGCGGTAAAAAATGGATCAGTACCTGTTTTTTCAAGCGAAACCCCTTTTTCTCCATTATCGAAATAATCATCAACAATTATATCGAAATTATCAAATGAATAAATTCGATCATTAATTCCTGCATATACTTTTGTGCTAGGTAATACAAAACTTATTAAACATAATAAAAAGACAGCTATTTTCATATTATTCCTCCTCTAAAGTAATAATACTCATTTAAGCTGTCTTTTTCTTATCTAACTAATTAATCTTACAGTATCTCTAGCAATCATTACTTCTTCATTAGTTGGAATAAGTAATAATTCTATTTTAGATTCCTTTTTCGAAATCACCGCTTCTTTTCCTTGTATTAAGTTTTTCTTAACATCAAGCACTATTCCTAAAGCTTTAATCTTGTCTGCGACAAGTTTTCTTGTATCAACAGCATTCTCTCCGATACCTGCAGTAAAACAAATAGCATCGCAACCTCCAAGCGTTAAATAGTAAGCCCCGATGTAGTCTGCGATTATCTTAGCTTGTTTCTCAACTGCTAAAATGCTTCTTACATCTCCTTTATTAGCGGCTTTCCATAAATCTCTTGAATCACTTGTTAATCCACTTAGACCTAAATACCCTGATTTATGATTTAATTCATCAATTACTTCATCTAATGATTTATTTTCTTTTTGTGCAATGAACTGCACAATAGCAGGATCAATGTCACCACTTCTAGTTCCCATAGGTATTCCCGCAAGAGGTGTAAATCCCATTGATGTATCAACGCTAAGTCCACCATCAACAGCACATAAGCTTGCTCCATTACCTATATGACAAATAATCAATTTTGTATCTTCAATTTTTTTACCTAACATTATCGCTGCTCTTTGAGATACATATTTGTGACTTGTTCCGTGGAACCCATATTTTCTTACTCCATATTTAGTATACCATTCATAAGGTACACTATACATATATGCTACAGGGTTCATTGTTTGATGAAATGCAGTATCGAAAACAGCTACTGCAGGAATGTTTGGTAATGCTGCTTTGAATGCTCTAACACCAGTTAGATTTGCTGGGTTATGTAAGGGCGCCAAATCAATAACACTTTCAATGGCATTAATTACTTCGTCATCTATTACTACTGAATCAGTGAATCTTTCTCCACCATGAACAATTCTATGTCCAATTCCTTCAATATCATCCAAAGAATTCACTATCTTTAGTTCTACAAGTTTATTTAGAAGCATATCAACAGCTACTTTATGATTTTTAATATCTAAAACGTCTTTGATTTTTTTTCCATTATGTTTGATTGTAAAAATCGAATCTTTTAGACCAATGCGTTCTACTACCCCACTTGAGATAATTTCTTCATTTGGCATTTCAAGTAATTGAAACTTTAATGATGAGCTTCCTGCGTTAACTGCAATTATTTTCATATTATTTACCCTCTCTTTTTTCAAACCATAAATCTATTTGAGAAATAGTATTATTTAAACTATCTAAATCGTTAAAACTTGGCAAATCAACCATTAAGAATTCTTTAGGTTTTTCAATATTCTCTCCGAACTTTCTTAAAATAAGAATGCTTTTTGGATTGTTCTTAAATAATGTTTCACTTAATTTAATAAGACCAAATATATATGCTTTTTTATCGATCTCGCTCTTAAATATTTTACTATCTTCTTTTTCAAAGAAATCATTTTCTATAATTGCAAAAAAATACTTACCTTCATTTAAACTATCAAGATGATGATTAATAACTTTGTAAGGTAAATAATCCTTATCGTCTTCACTAACCGGCAAATCAGTAACTAATAAATCAAACCCTTGATCATAATATGTTAATGTGTCTTGAAAAAACATCTCACTATTATATTCCATAAGATCTGCGACGTTTCTTGATATTTTGCATTTCAGTATGTCATTATCAATTCCAAATATTTTTACTTTCTTTTCTAAGTGATTCAAAATAGTAAATACAAGATTACCACTTCCTACAAGTGGATCCATTATACTTTCTAAAGAAATATCACTATATAGTTTTTCTACTAGATACCCTATAAACAGTCCAATAGTATCAGGTGTAATAAGTGCATTAGAAGAATATTCGTGTTTGTATCCTTTTAAAAGACCAAGTTGAACGCCTTTTCTAATCTCTTCATGTTCAAAAGAAACATCAACTATGTCTCTTTTATATTCTTTCATTTGAGAGATATCTTCTAGACTATACTCTCCAGAAAATTGATCATCAAGTAAAAAATTAAAAGCCTCATTCATACCTTCTAAATAACTTAATTTATAATTGTTAAAAAGTAAATTAGCTATCAAATCAAAGTAATCATAAAACTTTTCTATATTTAGTTTATTTATCATGCAATCACCACAAAACAATTATAAATCAATAGGACTTAAAAGTCTAAACAAAAGTCACTTTTCTTGTAGATTATCAGTTCTTTTGTTAAAATCTAATTAAGGAGGTGTATCTGATGAAAAAAATTGTGATTAAATTAATTGAAGGATATCAACAAAGAACAGTTAATACTAATGCTACTTGTAGATATCACCCATCATGTAGTACATATGCAAAAGAAGCATTTCAAAAACATAATTTCTTTTATGCATCTCTATTAAGTGTTTGGAGAATATTAAGATGTAACCCATTATCAAAAGGCGGATATGATCCAGTTCCTAAAACAAGAAAAGAAAGGAAAGAACTCAAATGAATTATTTAGATATAGTTCTACCTGGTAGCGATGATAACGTTCACTCTTTAAGAGATTTTAATGGTAAAAAGATAGTATTATACTTTTACCCTAAAAACAATACTCCAGGATGTAACCTTGAAGCAAAAGACTTCACTTATCTTAAGTCTGAATATAGTAAAAAAGGCTACATGGTTATAGGAGTCAGCCGAGATACAGTCAAATCACATAAAAATTTTATTGATAAAAAAGAACTAGACTTACTGTTGTTAAGTGATTTTGAAGAAAAATTATCGATAGCTTTTGATGTTATTAAAGAAAAATTGAATTTCGGTAAAAAATACATTGGTCTAGTTAGAAGCACATTCATATTAGATGAAAACGGTAAAATTATTAAAGAGTACCGCAAAGTAAGTGCTAAGAATCATGCTCAAGAAGTACTAGATTATCTATAAAAAAAATCAGTTATTTAACTGATTTTTTTATGTATTTATTTCATTTGCTTTATACAAAGCGTATTTTACTCCAATAGGTCCGATTAATGCATAGAATAACGTAGCTATTAAGACAACAATAAGAATTGTTACTCCTTCTGACTCAAAATCAATTCTTGCTTGATAAGCCATTCCTAGTGCAACACCTGCTTGTGGCAACAAACTAATACCTAAGTATTTCCTAATTGGCTCTACAGAATGCATTATTCTTGCCCCTAAGTAGGCTCCAAATATCTTCCCAATAATTCTAAGTACAATATACCCGAGTGCTAGATAAATAACTAAGTTAATAACAATCTCTGCTTCTCCAAAGAAAGCAACTACTAATTCAGCTCCAGCAATTGTAAAGAAGGCAATCAAGATTGGAGGCGTAAACTTATCCACAGACAATTCCATATCATAAGTTTGCACTTTTGAAATAAGGTTTGTAACTGTAACTCCTGTGATCATTGGTGTTAAAATTGGAGACATATGTATTGGGAAATCCCCAATATGCAATCCCATTTTAGCGATTCCAACTGTAACTAATACTGCAAAAACACTAACAACAAGGAATGCTTCGTATTTATCTTCACTTTTTGATTTTACATATTTAATTATTAGGGCAACGATAAGTCCGAAAACTACTCCAACTATTAATGAAAAAAGTAGTTCAAAGAATGGTTCTTTAACAATATCAAAGAAATTCAAATGTAATCCTTTTTCGAGAGATTTTGCAATTGATAACAAAACACCAAAGATAACTACTCCTACTGCATCATCTAACCCAACTAAAGGTATAAGTGTTTTTGTTAAAGGTCCCTTAGTTTTAAATTTCTTAGTTAACAACATTATTGAAGCAGGTTCTGTTGCGGTAGCAATAGCACCAAAAATCAATGCTACTGGAACACTAACTCCGAGTAAAATTAACCCAACCGAAACTATAGTTGTCGTTACAACTGCTTGCATTACTGTTATTACAATAACTTCTTTTCCAGTTTTCTTAAGTCTAGAGAACACTAATTCTCGTCCAATTCCGTATGCAATAAATCCAAGTCCAATAGAAGAGACTACTTCTAAACTATGAATTATATCTTTTATCCCAAAAATAACTAAAAGACCACCAACAAATAGGCCAGCTAATATATATCCTGTTATGTAAGGAATTTTAATTTTTTCTACTAATTTACCTGTAAAAAGCCCTAGTAGTACTATCGCACCAAGTACAACTATACTATGATAAGCATTCAAACTTTCTACTGCTAAAAGGTAATTCATAATAACATCTTCTTTCAAATAAAAGTTAACTTTTTTAAGCAACTGTTTGCTATTTTACTCCTGTAGATGCAATATTGCAAGAAAAATAGCGAAAAAATAAAGAATCAGTTTAAACTGATTCTTTATACGTTAATTTCATTTGATTTTGACAATGAGTATTTAACCCCTATTGGACCAAATAATTCATAAATCAATGTAGCTATTAAAACAACTATTAAAATTGTAATCCCATCTTCTCCAAAATCTGTTCTTGCTTGGTAAGCCATCCCAAGCGCAACTCCTGCTTGAGGCAATAAACAAATTCCAAGATACTTTCTAACATTAGTATGTGAATGCATTAATCTTGCGCCAATATAAGACCCCATAATTTTACCTGAAGCTCTAGCTGCAACATAAGCAGCGGTTATACCTGCGATGGTTAGATAATCAGCATTTTGGTGACTTGCAAATGCTACTACAAGTTCTGCCCCAGCCAAAGTAAAGAATACTATCATGATTGGGCTAGTAAATTTCTCAACAACTACAGACATATCGTGTGATCTAACTTTTGAAATACTATTTGTTATTGTAATACCCATAATCATAGGAGTAAGTATTGGAGATAAATGGATTTGAAATTCACCTAAATGTATTCCCATATTTGCGAGAGCTACAGTAACAAATACTGCAAATATTGAAGTTCCTAAAAATATTTCTTCTTTTTGATAGTCTCTTGAATTAACAAAGTTTATAATTACAGAAACAACCAATCCAACTACAACCCCAACAATCATTGAATTCATTAACTCAAAAGTTGGTGAAAGTAACATTTCTTTAATAGATAGTCCAACTCCATCTCTAATTGAAATGGCAATAGATAATAAAATACCAAATAATATAATTCCTACTGCATCATCCATACCAACAAGTGGTAGCAAAACATCAGTAAGTGGACCTTTTGAACGATATTTTCTAGTTAACAACATTATTGGTGCAGGAGCAGTTGCAGTTGCTATTGCTCCTAAAACCAAAGCCATTGGTAAAGGTACTTTAATGAGTAATAATACTAATATTGTAAATCCTGCTGCCATTAATGCTTGAATAAAAGTAATAACAACAACTTCTTTCCCACTTTTTATAAGCTTGTTAAACCTTAATTCTGCTCCAATCCCGTAAGCAATGAAACCTAAAGCAATACTTGAAATTACAACAAGACTATCAATAAGATTACCAATACCAAGTAGTGTAAGAATTACACCAAGTAATACCCCCATTGAGATATACCCAGTTATGTGTGGAAGTTTCAATTTCTCAAACCATCTTCCAGCAAACAACCCTAACATTAAAATAAATGCAAGAACTAATAAAGCTTCATAGGTCGTTGTAGTTTCAGCTGAACTTAACAATTGAATAATCATTATAGTCATCTTCTTTCATATATATATATACTATATGTACTTCGATAGATATTTTACCCTTTTTCATAATGTATTTGCAAGAAAAATCAAAAGGTCTCATTAAAAGAGCCCTTATAAGAGCTTTGAAATTATATTATACAGTTTCCCATCTGATTCTTCTCTTCTCTACAACATTATATCATAATGCTAAATACAAACAAAGTATGGTTTGAGAATATTTTATATAAAAAAAGCAACCTAAGTTGCTTTGATTACATGTGGTGCGGGTAACAGGAATTGAACCTGCACTCCCGAAAGAACTAGATCCTAAGTCTAGCGCGTCTGCCAGTTCCGCCATACCCGCACAATAATAATGGCTGGGCTAGATAGAGTCGAACTATCGATCCCGGAGTCAAAGTCCGGTGCCTTAACCACTTGGCCATAGCCCAATAATGGGGCGACTGATGGGGATCGAACCCACGCGTGCCGGCGCCACAAGCCGGTGTGTTAACCACTTCACCACAATCGCCATCTAATCTCTATGCATAAAAGAGACTATATACATTTTAGACAATTGTCTAATAATTGTCAAGCAATATTTAAGTTTAATTTAATCAATATAAGCAATGGATTTTAAAAATAGTTGATAATCAAAAAGAATATATTCATACTTGAATTATTTTCAATATCTAGTATAATTGGTTGTTGTAAAGGCGGGGTTACTTATGAAAAAAAGAATTATTAATTCATTATTATTATTTGCATTTATTTTTACTTCAATTATTTATCTTGAAATTTTATTTAAAATTAGAGTACTAACAATAAATTTCGATCTTAACTTGTTAAGAGCCATAGTTTTTTCATTGTCTTACTCTTTTTTAATGATGTTCTTAATTATGTTTTTTAAAGAAAAAACAGTTAAGAGAGTTATGTATGCTTTAACAGTTATTATTACTTTCTTATATTTTAATCAAGAAATCTATAATTCATTTGTTGAGGGATTTTATTCAGTCACAGTAGCTGGAGACTTCACTTTAGGATTATCATTCTTAAATGATTATATTCAATCATTTAGATTTGGACACTTATTTTACATTTTGCCTACACTATCTTTATATTTATTAATCAAATTTAAGTTGCTTAATTTTAATATTGAGTATTGTACTCTTAAACAACCTTTAATTGTATTAATGCTTGGTTTCTTAACATTCTTTGTTTCTTTACAGACAATTGATGAATCCGTTGAAGACTCAACTAGCACTATTACTTATTCCGAAATGGACCTGTATACATATATGTTTAACCCTCAAGATGCATTAAAAAAATTCGGTTTACTAACCTACACACAAAGAGATTTCTTTAGTCTCTTTAGAACAGACCCACTAAGTGAACTTGAGTATGAAGTTTTACTTGATGATTATTTTGAAAATAAACAACCCCATATGACAAATCCATATTCTAATATTTTAAGTGATAAAAATCTAATTTTGATTATGGCTGAAAGTTTAGATACATTCGCAATTAACGAAGATTTAACTCCTGTTTTATATAGTCTAAAAAGTAATTATGCCTATTTTGAAAACTACTATTCTCCTCTTTATTATAGAAGTACCGCTGATTCTGAATTTTTAACTCAGACTTCTCTTTATCCTGATAATAATGTAACTTTAAGTATGGATGCATATATGGATAACACCTTTGAATTCACTCTTCCAAAAATGTTTTCTGAAAAAGGATACGATACTTACTCTTTCCATGACTATACAGATTACTTCTATCCAAGAGCACAATTTCATACACAAGCTCTAGGATACGATGCTTACTACGGCGCATATGAATTAGGATTAATAGATACTCCTTATGACGGAGGTTTAATCTTTAACCATCAGTGGGAAAGTGATTTAGAAATGATGGAAAAAGCTTTGCCATATTTCATTGAAGATAATCATTTCTTTGCTAATTTCGTTACTGTATCTGGACACTTCAGATATGATAAAAATCATCCTATTGCTCAGAAGAACGCCGAGAAAGTTGAAGAATATGAAATAGCTAATGGAATTGATCTTCCAGAAGATATATTTTATTATTTAGCTGCAAATATTGAACTTGATAATGCACTAAAATATCTATTTGAAGAACTTGATAGGACAAATCATCTCGAAGATACTGTAATAATGATTTATGGTGATCACTATGCATATGGAATTGATAGAGATACAATCTGGGAATATGATGATATGAAGGATGATGGATCTAATATGGACATTCATAATGTTCCAATGATCGTTTACTCATCTTCTGCGCTTCTTACAGGAACTGTATCTAACTACATGTCATCAATAGATATTATGCCTACTATTTCAAATTTATTTGATTTAAATTTCAATTACACGAGAGTCTTTGGTATTGATGCATTAGAAAAAGAAAATAACAATGTAAGATTCGCTGATATGAGTTTTATTAGCGAACATTACAATTACAACTCTTTATCAGAACAATACTTTGTTGAAGAAGGCTATGTAATGAAAGAAGAAGAGCTACTTGGAATCTATCACAAAATTGTAAATGATTATATGTATAATTTACTTGTATTACAATATGATTACTTTAAAGAAGAGGAAGTTACCCCTTAGTATTAAAAATAAAGCATTTAGCTGATTTTAGCTAAATGCTTTTAATTTACAATTATGAATTTTGTTTATTTGAATACCTATTTCCAAAATAATATATAATGTAAAACGATAAAAGTAATACTCCTTCAAAAACTAATAAATGCCAAGGGAATACCCCGAAAATACTTTCGACTTCAGGTGGTGGGCCCATTGTAAACATGTAATTAGCCTCTGGATAGAACTTTGTTGCACGCAATATTGCATTAACTCCGAGCATAGAAAATCCTAAAATATTTGTTATTACCACAACACTAATTAACCTTTTAAAATTGATTTTGTATTTATAATTAGTCAAATAATAAATAGGCACATATATAATCGCAGAATGAGCAATTATAAATTCATAGAAACGATATCTATCATATCCACCATTCCCAAACTCAGGAATACTAAAAGAAACGACCCCTCCGATTATTCCGGTGAAGAATACAAAAATAAATATTTTCTCATTATTAGTAATTAATAACACAATTGTCAATAAGAAGCTAATTGAACATAAGTGAAATGGTAAATATATCTCTCCCGCTCTAATTTCAAAAATCGCCAAAATTACTTCGTTAATAAATAGGAGTGCAGCTAATGAATATCTAATATGCTTTTCATATTTAGAATTAAATATTTTATCTTTCAGAAGAAAGAATATAATCATAACTCCTATAAAAATCATTATCATTAACAAATGCATTGGTGTAAACATATCAAATCTTAAATCAGGACTTGGATTAAAATTGAAAAAATTCATATTATTGCTCCTCTTTGTTTAGTAAAGAATTATATATTTCTAGAACATTTAGAGCATAGTTTTCAGCACTAAATTTCTCAATATTTATATTGTTGGAATTTTCTTTAATTTTATTAAACAATTCCTTATTGTTATATAGCTTATTAAATAAAGGAACAAAATCTAAATCATCAGTAAATGAGTATCCATTTACTCCAGGATTTATTACTCCTTCTAAATTATCATCATATTTTACAAGTAAAGGAACCCCTGAAGCAAGTGCTTCAATATAAGTTAGTCCTTGTGTTTCAGTAACACTAAAATTAATAAATAAATCTGAAATCAAATAATAAAGACTAACCTCTGCTGGCGGAACCATCCCTGTACATTTAACTAAATGACCTATTCCAAGATCATTTGCTAAATCTTTAAAGTGATTTAAATCAGGTCCACCACCTACAAGCAATAATTTTACGTTCTTTTTAGTCTCAGTAATCTTCTTAAATTTCTTGATTAATGTCTCCACACTTTTTTCTCTAGACATTCTCCCAAGAAATAATAAAACAAATTCGCCCTCTTTAATTGAACAATTTCTTCTTAATTCTTCTATATATTCTGCTTTATAATTCCCTCTTCTAAATCTATCTAAATATATTCCTGAAGGAATTACATGTGAAGATTTTGTATATCCATAGCCGTCAAAAGCTCTCTTTACTTTATTAGTCGGAAATATAACTTCATCAGCAGAATCAGCAAAACTCTTACTGTACATCTTTGATAAGAAAATTAAAGGTGATTTAAATACCTTTGTAATAAAGTGAATATAATTTTCATACATTGTGTGATAAGTGTGTACTACAGGAATATTAAATCTTTTTGCTGCTTTTCTTCCTAGTCTACCCATAGAAAACTCAGTATGACAATGAATAATATCTAAATTCAATTTCCCTATCTCTTCAATTTTTTTATTTGTAACCTTACCGACTCTAAAATCTCTCATTCCTTTCATAGGTAATCTCTTACCCTCAAAACGAACAACATTCTCTGAATACGTCGCAAGTTCATGCCCGTTACAAATAATAATTACATCATGCCCTAATTTTATTAGTTCTTTAGATAGTGTATCTATCGATATCGTTACACCACTAATAATTGGATAATAAGCATCGCTAAACATCCCTATTCTCATAATTGCACCTTCTTAGTAGATAATTTTATTTTCATGAATATAAAATAATATAAAGCAAAAAACAATCCCGCAACTAAGTAATGCACAGTTGCGAATACAAAACTTGATGCACCCGGAAACCACAGACCAAATACAGATTGATCAATAAGATAGAAATAGTCAGATCCAAAGTAGTTATTTATTGGTATGAATGAATATAATATCACTGCCATAACCCCGGTAATAATGAATAAATCTCTTTTACTTGGTCGATAATCTTCATATACAACCAAGAAAAAAGGAATCATTGTTAATAAGTAATGATCTATATAAAATGTCTCAGTTAGATTTGCTACATTATCAATTGGTCCATTTGGATAAAGAATACCAGCTAACCCAAGTGCTCCCCAATAAAATAAAAATGATTTTAAATATTTACTTCTTGTTAAAGTGTAAAACAGTAATACTACTGCAGAAATTCTGCACATATAAAAAGGCAAATGTTCTAGAGGATCAAAACCATCTTTAAACAATACACCTAAATATCTTGCTAGTTGAGTCCATATCAATAAGATTGAAGCAACTAAATATACCTTTTTCTTGTGTTTAGTTATGAAATCTTTATATGTGAAAATTGCATAAACAGTAGACACAGAAAGAAAAAGGAAAAATAAATATATAACGTATGGATTTACAAAATCAAAATACAGCATTTACTTCACCTCAGGCCCACTATTCTAAGTTAAATTATAACATATCAAGATAAAAAATAGTAATTTTTAATATTTAAATCAATCAAAATATCAACCTTGCTTCTTAAATCCTCTTTTTCAAAATATAAGTTTTCTAGAGGAATCCATTCGTCGGTCCATTTTTGTAACATTTTTACGCCATTTCTAGCTAATATACGGTTCTTTTGTAATTTTTCATTTATCTCTAAAAAGATTGATAAAGTATAGTAAGAAAATAAGTTCTCGCGAAGTGAATAGGCACCTTCTACAATGATTACTTGGTTGTTCTTTTGCTCGTCTCTTTTTTCTAATTGATTTGTCTTACAATTAAAGTGATTAGAAACAATATAATCTGAATTAAGATGTTTCATTATCTCTTTTTCTAATCTAAGGTAATCAACATTTCCTCCACTTTCAGATAACCTATCTTTAGTCTTCATCTCAGGAGGTAAAAAATAATCATCAGCATGAAAAAGAAGAGCGTTATATTTATCTCTCAACATATTACCTAAAGTAGATTTTCCTGATGCACTTGGCCCATCAATTCCAACTATTACTTTTTTATTTGATTTTATTTGTTTTTCAATTTCTACAAATATTTTCATTTTTATCACCTACAATTATTTTACCACAAAAATTATTTTTACGATTATCTTATTTGCATCAAAATTACTTAAATAAAAACCACTTCGATTGAAGTGGTTTTTTCATTATTCAGCAAACCAACTTAACCCATATCCTTTATATCCAACATGAATACTAAATACCGGACCTAAGTAACTTGTAAAAGTAAGTTTGGCATTAGGAAAATTAAGTAGTATAAATTCTCTTAGTTTTTCAGCACTTTCAAGAGAATGTGTATTGGTTATTCTAAAAGTAAGTTTTTTTAATGTACCTATATCCTCTTTGATGTTCTTTAATATATAATTATGAACTTTTGCATAAGTTCTTTCCTTATTTACTAGTTGCAACTTCCCTTTTACTATCTTAATGATTGGTTTTACCTTTAACACAGTACCAAGAGCTGCAGAAGCTACAGATAATCTCCCACCTCTTGCAAGTGAAAACAGATTTTCTGCCGTAAACATTTCATTTGATATTCCCAAAATTCTGTCTATTCTTTCGATAATTTCTTCAGCAGTTTTATCTGCATCAATCATATCAATTAATTCTAAAGCTATCATCTCAGTACCAAATGCTGCAAGTTGAGTATCAAATAAATATACTTTTGAAGGATCATCTAGCATATTTCTAGCAAGTTCAGCCGATTGAAAAGTTCCGCTAATGTTGCTAGATATTAAAACAACAAATATTTTTTCATATCCTTGTTTAAACTTCTCTTCATATAAATCTAGAAATTCGCCTGGAGCTGGTTGGCTTGTTGTGAATTTCACTCCTTTTGCTTGCTTAGCAAAAATGAATTCATTATCTACATCAACTTCTCGATGAGATATAGTTGATTCAACAACATTCAATGACGCAACTCCTATATTGTTATCAGTTCTCTGTTTTTCTGTCAAATAAACTGTACTATCCGTTACTATTCCATATTTTTTCATAAATCCATCTCCTTTTTATTCTCCACACCATGAAAGCCCATATCCTTTTTTACCAAGATGCAAACAGAATATCGGACCCAAATTTTCAGTATATGTTATCTTTATATTCTTAAATACCCTTTCAAGTTCATCTCGCAGAGCTTTTGCCTGTTCATTTGAATTATGAGATAAGATTCTAACAAAAATTGTATTAAAGTTTTTTGTAGATTCTTTTACTCTCAAAATGATTTCTCCTATAACTTTTTTATGTGTTCTAGCTGATTTAAATAAATCTAAGTATCCATCTTTCATTTGAATTAAAGGTTTAATCCTTAGAACTGTCCCAATTGCTGCTTTAGTTCGTGAAAGTCTACCCGATCTAAGTAAACCAGTAAGATTCTCAATTATAAATATCAGATTTGATACTTTAGACAGCGAATCAATTTTCTTGATAATTTCTTCAAATGACTTCTTTTGTTCAATCAATTCAATAAGTTTAAATACAAGCATTTCATTCCCAAATGCTGCAAGATTCGTATCAAACACATGTACTGATTCAGGAACATCCAACATTTTTCCAGCTATAATTGCTGATTGATATGTTCCACTCAATGGTTTACTAAAACAAATAACGAATATTTTTTCATAACCCATATCTAAAAATTCTTCATATACTTTTAGGAACTCTCCTGGAGAAGGTTGACTTGTAGTAAGTTTATGACCATTATCTAATCTATCAAAAACATACTCATTTGTCACATCAGCTTCTTTAAAGCTCTCATGCCCATCAATTATATTTAAACTAACTCTTTTTATACCGAACTTTTCAATTTCCTCGTCCAGTAAATATACACAACTATCAATAACTATAGCATATTTTTCCATAATCACTTCTACTTATCAAAGTATATATCCGTACACACATACAAAGTGAAATGCACTTCCTCCAAGAACAAATAGATGCCAAACAAGATGACTGTATTTGAATTTCGAGATATAAAATGCTACTCCAATTGTATATAAAACTCCACCTATTACTAACAATAAAACTTGATTTCCTAATCCTTCAAATATATCTGTAGACAGAAAAATGATACTCCAACCCATCAATAAGTATATAAATAATGAAACTCCCATGTACTTATCAACACAAATTGATTTTAAAATAATTCCAATTAAAGTTAGTACCCATAATCCTATCAATAATAAATATGCTTCTTTAGTACCTATAAGTAAAACAAGAAATGGTGTATAAGTTCCAGCAATCAAAATAAAAATACTAGAATGATCAAATCTCCTAAAAACCGAAATAACAGTTTTCATTTTATCTGGAAACGAATGTAATAATGTACTTGACATATATAGAACTATCAATGAAATTCCGTATACTAAACTTGATAATATTTCTACCGTTGTATCTGATTTTAAAAGCAATAACACTAAAGCAGCGATTGCGAGAATTGCTCCGATTCCGTGAGAAACTGCGTTTGCAATTAATTCTCCTAATGTGGTTTTTCTCATATCTGTTCAACTCCTATAAATTACTCTATCACACATACTAATTTATCAAACATTACTCTATCTGTCAAGGTAATTAAGAAACAAAAAAAATAGTCTAAAAGCAATAGACTATTTTACTTAAAAAAGTGTGATAGATGAGATATGTAAGTTTTGTAAAATTGATACTTCTCATCTTCCGTCATAATGACTATTTTATTATATAATTTCTTTAACTTTGTGTTTGATAAAATTCCATCAATCTCATTGCACATTTTCTTATATGTGTAATACCATAATTTGTAATCGTCAAACTTCCCAAATGATTTTACTGAATTATTTTTCATGTTCCAGGGTTTAAGTCCTGCAAAATGAATTCCATTCAAATATTCAATATCTGGATATCCATTAAACGAAGAATATTTTAGATCCATGTTTGTCCATTTGCCACTAAGTTTCAAAGTAATATATTGCATTTCTGGCCAGTTATATAAGCTGATTTCTTTTTGAATATCAAGATTTTCTAAATCCTTAATAATTGAATCATAAAATGATGATGATGGATTAAAAAGGTAAAGAGAGGCGTTAACACCCATATTTAGTTTATCTTCCTTTATTCTATCTGTAATATTTTTCGGAATCAATGTTCCATGTGGAACATCGTTATAGACATCATGCCACTTCCAAGTTCCATTAACATATACCGAATTTGGAATAATATATTTACCATTATCATCATAATCCATACAATACTCTTTTTTCTCATTAATAATCCCCGCAGGTGCATTAAGCTCGAACAACTTATCGTACCCTTGAAGAGGAAGTAAATCACAATCTGCAATTATTATTTTTTCATATTTTTTATTCAAGTCTCCATCTTTCCCAAGTCTGAAAGCATTAAATCTCGAGAATAAAAATGGACGATCTTGTCTTTCTTGTCTTCTATCGTGTGGGACATATAGTTCATCAATAACTATTACATCATCATACAAGATTTTTAACGAACTTATTGCGTGTTCACTAATATTATCTGATACTATACAAATCAAATCAGCCTGTGTTTTTTGAAGTTTTAGTGCGTATGCAAAAACTAAAGCTCCTGGTAGGTAAGAGTCATTTCTTATTATAAATGTAACATAGGCAAACTTGTTCATAATATCAGTCCTTACTTATTATTGTTTCAAAATAGTTGATTTAATATAATAATATTATACAATAAATTATACGGAATAGGTGATAATAATGGATAAAAGAAAATCATATGCTGAACTTAAAGAACCTCTAGCAAAAAAAGAAGGTGTTGTTTGTGTGTGTAAATTAGTAACTGAGAGAAAAATAAGAAAAGCAGTACAAGAAGGAAGACGAAGATTTATTTCTGTTAAACAGGCTACTGAAGCTGGAAGCGGATGCGGTCTTTGCCAACCTATCGTTGAAGACATAATAGCAGATGAATTAAACAAATTAAAAGCTCGATAATTCGAGCTTTTTTTTATAATATATCTAAAAATATTTTTACAACATCTGGATCAAATTGAGTACCGCTATTATCAATAATCTCTTGAATAGCTTCTTCTGCACTCATAGCTTTACGATATGTTCTATCATTTGTCATTGCATCATATGCATCAGATACACTTAATATTCTATTTAATAATGGAATATCATATTTTGATAACCCTTTTGGATAACCAGTTCCATCAAATCTTTCATGATGGCTTAATATGTATTTCCCAACCTTCTTAAGTTCTGGTGTTGATTGTGCAATTCTATATCCTATTTCAGGATGTGTTCTCATTTCCTCCCACTCTTTTTTATTTAGTTTGCCTGGGTTTTTTAATACTGAATCAGATATCCCGATTTTACCAATATCATGAAGCATACATAACAATTCTAAATCATTAAATTTATCAGCAGTTAAATTATATCTTTTTCCTACTTTATTACATAACTCAAATAATCTATTAGCATGTTCCTCTGTCTCATTACTTCTTTCATGTAGTGATGATTTCATAGAAGTAATAATTGAACTATGCATACTTTCTTTGCTTAACATTTTTCTTTTATACATATTACTTTCAGCAATTTTTAATGTATCATATATGTCTTCTTCTGAGCTGGTTTTTACCCCATACCCAATAGATATATTTGGTAAGAGTCCATTTATTGAATCTCTTTGATCTAAAGATTCAAATTCTCTAATAACTCTTTTCATAACTACATACGTTTCTTCTTCAGAAGTATTAGGTAAAAGAATGATAAATTCATCTCCACCCCATCTACCGATTATATCTTCTTGTCTACATGCTTTTTTAAGAACTTCCGCAACTTTACGTAAAAGATTATCTCCAGCATCATGTCCGAAAACATCATTAGTTATTTTAAGTCCGTTTACATCCCCCATCATAATTGAGAATGGTAATTGTCTCAATGTATCAAGACGTTTAAGTTCAAATTCTAAATAAGTTCTATTGTATAAGCCTGTAAGAATATCATGATAACTTAAATACAATATCTCTTTTTCTTTCTTTTTCGCTTCTGAAGTATCGATCATAATAACAACTTTCCCGAGTATATTCCCTTCGTCATCTATGATTTTTGAAGAGCTCAAACTAATATGTCTAAAAAGCCCATCTACAGATTCAATAAGTACATCATCATCTTTAAAATCTTCTTTTTCAACAGAGCAATTAATAATATTTTCATTTCTGTCAATTAGCCTTAGATATTCATTTATATCTTTATTTAAAACCTCTTCATCTCTATACCCTGTGATTTTCGAAGCTATACTATTAAACAAAGAGATTTTTCCTTCTTGGTTACAAATCACAACACCTTCTTGAATAGCTTTCAAAGTTAGACTTAAATAATCTTTTTCTATTCTGTGCAACTCTGATTGAAGAACTTGTTCGGTTATGTCATTTACTGAAACAATATGATAAATATCATCATTAAGTTCAACTTTATTCAAGTTAGATTTAACCCATTTATCTTCGCCTTTTTTAGTTTTTAGAAGGAAGACTAAACTACCCTTATTCTTATCCATAATGATGTTTTTAAATTTGTCAAGATGGTCGGGACTTTGAAAAAATCCAGAATAGTGCAATGTATCCTTTTCATTATTTGAAAGTCCTAATAATTCTGCAACATTATCATTCCTAAAAATTACATGATCATTTTTAAGAATTGCTATCCCATCTGGAAGATCATTCAAAAAAAATGAAATCTTAGCTAGTAAAGCGTCTTGATAATTATTTGGATTTGAATCGATTTTATCAATAGATATGAAGTAATAAAACTCATTATTAATTTCAATTTTTGATGATTTAATACTATTCCCATTGCATAAAATTATATCGATATTGTCATCAGTACTATTCTTTACTTTTTCAACACATTCTTTGAAACATTCTTCATTACAATTTTCATGAGTGTGTATCAATTCAAAATTGCTATTAAGGACAACTAGCCCTTGTGGAAATAAGTAGGTTATAGATTCAATGTATGATTGTACTAACTTATTCATTATTATTGCTCCTATCAACTTTGTTTCCAAACCCAATTATTTTATTTGTACCATCTTTATCTATTTTTGGAACAAGACTAAATTTAACATCAATTCCATGTATATTAGCTTGAAAACTAACAGGAACTCCATTATATGCAAGTGCTATTTT
>Ga0307991_1001086_pt1 | contig 19354 bp, 18 predicted proteins | sample EllFjometagen131_FD_203146 | JGI IMG/M metagenome (GOLD analysis project Ga0307991, IMG submission 203146) | Marine microbial communities from Ellis Fjord, Antarctic Ocean - #131 | ecosystem: Environmental > Aquatic > Marine > Unclassified | place: Southern Ocean | collected 2014-10-08 | reverse complement strand
TCATTTACTCTAATACCCGCAATATCGGCTGGTCCATCTTCATAAACTCCTTCAACGACTATTAAACCATTTGAATATCTGAATGTAACTCCAATACCAACATATGACTCTAAAGAGCTTTGTTGATAACTCTCATACTCTTCAAGATCAAAATATGTAGTGAAAGGATCATCAAGTGATTCTATCATCCCATCTAAAGCTCCTTGAAGCAACTGTGCTTCTGTTGGTTGAGAGAAATGGTTATTCAATAGTTCTTCCATAACCTCTAAAATAACATCATCTGTTATGATAGCAGATTTAGGACATTCTTCACAAACTAAATCTTCACAAACTAGGTCTTCACATACTGTTGGATCTACAACATCCGCAGGTCCATCATCTTGTATACAACCCGTTAACGTTAATCCTATTGAAAAAATAAAAATTATTATAAATATTTTTTTACTCATTATTCATCACTCTCTCTTTCAGCAAAATCACCTTGTATCTCCGTTGCCGGAGTAACATAAACAAATGCATTTTCATCTATATCTGCGATAATATTTCTTACTAAATAATATTCTTGTCTTGTAATAACTGTCACCAGCATTGTTTTTTTATTTTTCGAGTATCCTCCTTGGATTTCCATTTCGGTTACTCCTCTATAAACTGCGTTATAAATTGATTCTTTTATTTCTTCAGGGAAATCAGTAATAATCTGAACAGCTTTTTTGGAGTTGCTACCAACTATTACCATGTCGGATACTTTACCACCGATAAACATTGAGACTACCGCATATAACCCGAGCATAATTCCACTCTCATTCCAAAATGCTATAACACCTAAAAAGATAATGATTCCATCAACTAAATATATTGATACACTTAAAGGCAATCTTAATTTCTTGTTTAAGATTTTAATCGGAATATCTGTTCCACCACTTGTTCCACCATACTTAATTACTAAACCAAATCCAATTCCTATAAAAACCCCACCAAAGGTAACTGCAAGAAATAAATCTCCTTGGATATCAAGGGATGGTGAGAATCTTTCAAAGAGGAATAAAGTAGTCGGGAATAAGATAGAACCATAAATGCTTTTAATAAAGACTTTTTTACCCAAAAATAATAAGGCAAATAGTAATAAAATAGCATTTAATGACATAACCACAAATGATACTCTAAAACCAAAAAACTCATTAAGGGCAAGTCCTAACCCACTAACTCCTCCAGCAACTAAATGAGCTGGTAATAAGAAATAATAGAATCCTACAACCATTAATATAATACCGATAGATATCATTAAATACTGTTCGTATTTTGTAATTGTTCTTAATTTTTTATGTTTAAACATTATTTTCCACCTCTAGCAAGCATCTTCAAGTAACCATGAATAAAGAACTCAATGTTACCATCAAGTACTTTTGAAACATTTCCTGTTTCAATATTAGTACGATGATCTTTAACCATTGAATACGGATGCATTACGTAACTTCTAATTTGAGAACCAAAAGAAATTAGAGAACTATCTGAACGATAACTTGAAATCTCTTCTTTTTTCTTTTCTAGTTCATATTGATATATTTTAGCTTTCAATATTTGGAGAGCTTTATCTCTATTTTTTATCTGTGATCTCTCATTTTGTACATTAACAACTAGTTTAGTTGGTAGATGTGTAATCCTAACAGCACTATCAGTTGTATTTACACTTTGTCCTCCAGCTCCGCTAGATCTAAAAGTATCAATCTTTAAATCATTTGGATCCATATCAATTTCGATAGAATCATCTATTTCAGGAATAACTATTACTCCTGCGAAACTTGTATGTCTTCTTCCTCCTGAATCAAATGGTGAAATTCTGACAAGTCTATGGACTCCATTTTCTGCCTTAAGATATCCATAACTGTGATCACCTTTTAATGAGAATGTAACACTTTTTATTCCTGCTTCATCACCATTTTGATAATCAAGTAGTTCAAATTCATAACCTGATAATTCACCATATCTTTTATACATCCTAAAAAGCATTTCAGCCCAGTCCTGAGACTCAGTTCCACCAGCTCCTGGGTGTATTTCAATTATGGCATTTAGTTTATCTGTTTCATCAACAAGTAATAAATCAACACTAAGTTTTTCAGATATGTCTTTAAATTTTTTACTTAGAGAAATAAATTCTTCTTCCATATCTTCTTCAAGTAATATGAATTCATAGACTATCTTCAATTCCTCAAACAAATCAGTTAATACAGCTATTGAATCTTGTGTCTTCTTCAATGTTCTAAGCTCTTTAACAATTTTTTGAGCAGATTGAGAATCATTCCAAAAATCTTGATCATAGGTTAATTGATCAAGTTTTTTAATTTCTTTGTCTAAGCTAACTAAATCTACCATAGAAATGACATCTAGATGTAGTTTAGACAATTCTTTGAATTCGTGTTTTAGTTCTGAAGTTTGCATAATATCACCTGTAGAAAGACTCAAGATTTCTCTTGAGTCAGTATTTTATTTTCCATGACAATGTTTATATTTTTTACCAGACCCACATGGACATGGATCGTTTCTACCAATTTTTGTTGATACTCGTGGTTTTCTTTTAGTCTCTTCTTCTTTTCCTGAATGTGTCGCAGTTGGTTTAGCAACTTGAACACGTGTTAAGTTGTCTCTAATAACTGCTCTTAGGACATATTTAGTTACGTTATCTTCAATTGAGAGGATTAACTCACTAAACATTTTATACCCAACTTCTTGATATTCTCTAAGTGGATTCACTTGAGCATATGATTGTAAACCTACACCTTGTCTTAATTCACTCATTTGATCAATATGTTGTACCCAATAAGTATCTACTACTCTTAGTACTACTACTTTTAGGAATTCATTAAATTTTTCATCTGAGAACTTTTTGATTTTTTCCTTAATGTTTTCTTTTACTAATCCCATTAAATATTCAATGACTATGCTAGGTTCATTATCAAGTTTTGATATTGAAATAACATCAGGCGCAAAGTATTTACCATTTAATGCTTTGTAAAGATCGTCTCTGTTTATTCGAGCTGTTTTATCGTCATAGTTAACATGGTTATTTACGATAGTATTAATCGTTCTTTCAACCATTCCATCAACAATTTCAATAATAGAATCTAGGAATAAAATATCTCTTCTTTGTCCGTAAATTACTTCTCTTTGTTTTCTTAATACTTCATCGTATTGAAGAACTGTCTTACGACGATCAAAGTTATTTCCTTCTATTTGAAGTTGAGCTCTTTCTACCATTCTACTGAAAATCTTAAAATCGATAGGTGACTCATCTTTTTTATCACGTGATCCTGTGAGCATTTCCATTTGTCTTTGGAATCTGTCTCCACCAAATCTTCTCATTAAATCATCTTCAGCTGATAGGAAGAATCTTGAAAATCCAGGATCTCCTTGACGTCCTGAGCGACCTCTTAACTGGTTATCAATACGGCGTGATTCATGTCTCTCAGTCCCAAGCACAGCTAAACCACCAAGTTCTATTACACCTTCACCAAGTTTAATATCTGTCCCACGACCTGCCATATTTGTGGCAATTGTTACTGCGTATTTTTGTCCCGCTCCCTCAACAATGTCTGCTTCTCTTTCATGTTGTTTAGCGTTTAATACATCATGTTTAACTCCTCTTCTTTTAAGCAAAGAAGATAATAATTCTGATGTTTCAATTGATATTGTACCAACAAGCATAGGTTGTCCTAACTTATATCTAACTAGTATTTCTTCAGCAATTGCACTATATTTTGCTTTATTTGAAGCAAATATAAGGTCATTTGAGTCATCTCTTACGATTGGTTCATTTGTTGGTATTTCGATAACTAGCATGTTATAAATATTTCTAAATTCTTCTTCTTCAGTTTTAGCAGTACCTGTCATCCCTGATAATTTTTTATACATTCTAAATAAATTTTGGAATGTGATAGTAGCAAGTGTTGAAGTTTCCTTTTTGATTTCAACGCCTTCTTTGGCTTCTAATGCTTGATGTAATCCTTCACTAAATTGACGACCATGCATAAGTCTTCCTGTGAAACCATCAACAATGATTACTTTGTTTTCTTGAACAACGTAATCAACATCTAAATCCATTGTAAAGTTAGCTTTTAAAGCATTGTTTATACTATGCAAAATTCCTACATTTTGAAGATCATACAGATTTTCTACTCCAAAATGGCTTTCTGCTTGTGACATACCTGATTCAGTTAAGGTAACTGACTTAATTTTGATATCTATTTCAAAATCTTCTTCTTCAATAAGTCTTCTTGAAAAATTCTGAGCTTGTAAATATAGATTAGCAACAGACTTAGCTCCACCACTAATGATTAACGGTGTTCTTGCTTCATCAATTAAAATTGAATCGACCTCATCAATTATTGCGAAATTTAAAGGTCTTTGAGTAATTTGTTCTTTGTATATAACCATATGATCTCTTAAATAATCAAATCCGATTTCATTATTTGTTGAATATAAAATATCACAATTATATGCGTCTCTTTTTTCATCTTTTGACAATTCTCTTTTGTTTAATCCAACGGTTAGTCCTAACCATCTAAATAAATCTCCAATTTCACCTTCTGCTTCACGTCTAGCAAGATATTCATTTACTGTGACGATATGAACTCCATTGCCTTCCAAAGCATTTAAGTATGCTGGCATAACAGCAGTTAAGGTTTTCCCTTCACCTGTTTTCATTTCTGCGATGTTACCTTGGTGTATTGTTACTGCACCCATAACTTGCACTCTAAAAGGAGTCATCTTTAGAACTCTTGTAGATGCCTCACGTACTGTTGCGAATGCTTCAACCAAGACTTCTTCTAGAGTTTCTCCGTCTTTGATTCTTTTTTTAAATATTTCCGTTTTTGCTTGAAGTTCTTCATCGGTATATTTTTCGTACTCTTTTTCTAATTCCAGAACTTTATTAGCAACTACTCCTAATTTCTTAACTTCTTTTCTTGATATATCAAATATTTTCTTGAACATATTATCCACCTCTTTATAGTCATATATATCATATCATATATTAACTTTATTATTCAATTTATTTTATATATTATAATATATCATAATATGCGGGAAAATCGAGTAGAGGCTAAATTTTAGTAACTTTCGCCCCTCTCACACCACCGTACATACGGTTCACGTATACGGCGGTTCAATCTATATCACAGTTTGTACTTTTAGATAATGGTCTAACGCACTCGTTAGGCCTCTTTTCTTTAGTCTTGAGTTACTAATTGCCTTATTGATAACTTTAGAATGTCCAATGAACTGGAGTCCTTTACGACAATAGGTAATTCCTCTTGCCTCGTCTAAGGATATCCCTAGTTTCATTAAACTGTTTATTTGTTTATTTGCCACTTTCCATTGTTTCCATATGACGACCCTTATTCTTGCTCGTAATTTTTTGTCTATTACCTTTAACTTTGTTTTCATTTTACCATATTTAAAGTATTGTATCCATCCCATAATAACTTGTCTTATTTTAAATAATCTGTAATCTAAAGAAACACTCCAACTTCTTTTTGTAAGTCGAACAAGTGTTCTTTTAAACTTTTGGATTGATTTTTCGTGTGGCTTTAATTGGTATTTACCTTCTTTACTATCAAAGTAATATCCATAACCTAAGAATTTTATGTTATTTGGTCTATCTACTTTACTTTTAGTGGCATTTACTTTTAACCCAAGTTTCTTCTCTATGAAGTTTGTTACTGATGTCATTACTCTACGTGCGGACTTTTGACTTTTAACTAAAATAATACAATCGTCGGCATACCTGACAAAGTGAAGGCCTCTTATTTCTAACTCCTTATCTAGCTCATTAAGCATTATGTTACTAAGAAGTGGGCTTAAGTTTCCACCTTGAGGAGTTCCGATTATAGTATCCTCGTATTTGTTGTCAATCATTACTCCGCTTACTAAGAATTTTCTGATAAGACTTATCACATCTCCATCGATGACTGTTCTTGAAATAATATTCATTAGTCTATCGTGATGGACTGTGTCGAAAAATCTTTCTAAGTCAATATCGACAACCCAGTCATATCCTTCATTAATTAATTCAAGACTTCTAAGTACTGCCCCTTGGGCACTCCTTCTAGGTCTAAATCCATAACTGCTATCACTAAACTGTAATTCAAAGATTGGTGTTAATACTTGGTTAATGGCTTGTTGGATTACTCGGTCTACCACTGTTGGTATTCCTAACTTCCTAATTCCGCCATTGGCTTTTGGTATTTCAACTCTCTTTACGGGCTGAGGTTTATATTTTCGTGTTCTTATTTCACTTAGAAGTTTATGTTTGTTGTTTCGTAGATGTTCTTTTAATTCGTTTATTGTTACTCCGTCTACTCCACTTGCTCCTTTGTTTCGATACACTTTCTTATACGCCTCGTTTAAATTGCTGTTACTCAAGATTTGTTCTAAAAGTTCCATACTCGTTTCTCCAATCTATTCTTGTAGAAAAGTAATTCTCTTTTTCCGAATATTACCTAATTTACGTTTAGTCACTTTCGTTATTACATTCAGAGATTATACTTCTCACAATTCATAGTGGGAAACACTATAAATTGTTCAGCCCTTCAAGTTTCCTCTACTATGGCTTCGGCTGACTTCTTGCGGTTAACCTTTTTCGACTATGATTGCTCATATCCACAAGACCTCCCGGGGTAAGATACATATCTTTCCTTTCATACTCGCCTAATTTACACATTAAATTTACGTTCATCTTTTGGACTTTGATTTGTTTAGTAATCTTATCCATTTAATGCGCCTTTATATTAGATTTTTATTCATCGAGCCAAAAGTTTGCTTCACACTTCCTTCAGTTCACACCTCACGATGGATACGTTGTGCTTCGCTAGTGGTTGGTTGATGACTACCCCCACAGTGGATTTACACCACCTAGATATATGCCATGCCCGGCACACAACAAAAAAAATGCGCCTAAGCGCATTTTAAATTATTCAGTTTCGATAACACCATGTTTACCATCATTCCTAAGATATGAAACACTTACTTTATTTGAATCTTCATCTATGTAGATAAAGAAATCATGTCCAAGCATATCCATAGCCGTTATTGCTTCTTCACTACTCATATGATCGAGTACAATACTTTTTTTCCTAACTGGAGCAATTAATTCTCTTTCAAGTGCTTCTATATCTAGCATGTCGCTAAATAATTCACTAACTCCTTCTTTCTTTTGGAGACTTCTTGTTATTTTCGTTTTGTTTTTACGAATTTGGGATTCAAGTTTGTCAATTGCGAGATCAATCGCACCGTATAAATCATCATTTGCTACTTCGGCACGCATTGTGTAAAACTTAGTTGGGATAGTAACTTCTACTTTGTGATGATCTTTATAGATTTTGCAGACAACAAATGCGTCCAATTCCTCTTTAAAATATCTTTCAACCTTTGACAGTTTGTCAGAAGCATAAGATTCAATGGCATTAGTAATCTGTAATCCATTTTTCCCACGAACTTGTACTTTCATTAAATCATCTCCCTTTATTTTTGAATATACTTTATTATACCATAATTAATAGATAAAAATCACTAATATGATTAAACATAATTTATAAATTTATCGTAATAATGTTCGACAAATCAAAAAAAGTAAGTGAAATAACTAAGAAGGGATTATTAGATAGTGAAAAAAGAATTAAGAAGTCATCGTCTGAAAAACTTTTAAATAGTCCCTTTTCATAATATATCAGTATTGACCATTCATTAGTATCTAGATTTCTTTCAAGAATTCGAGACATGTATTTTTGTTCTAAATACAAAGAATTATTATCTTCTAAAATATAATCAAAAAGGTAATCATAATGTATAAGATTATTCATTATAGGGATACTTACAGTGTCATTGTTAAAACTAAGATTTTCTATACATTTGTCATGAACACTTTGATTACTTCTAAAGATGTTTACAAAACTGATTTTTTCATATAAGCTTTTGTTACATATTTTACATAAATCCATAAAAAGCACCTCATAAGTATTATACTCATAAGGTGTAAAGTTTTACTCTAAATTTAATTTTTGAAATAATTCATATGTTGCGTAAACATCACTTAATGCTCTATGTGCTTCTCTGTTTATGATTCCATAATATTCTGTTAAACTTTTTAGAGAAAAACTTCTAAGTTGTCTTCTTAATTTTAATCTTGATATTCTTAGAGTGTCTTTTACTTTATATTCTTCATTCTTAACATAGTTTCTTTTAAACTCGCTCAAAAGGAACGGATAGTCAAACCTAATAGAGTTGTGACCAATAAGAAATTCAACTCCCTCAATAAATTTATTAAATTGCGAGAGAACAACTCCTGGATAATCTTCATTTTCAACCATTTCATTAGTGATTCCATTAATATTTGTTACTTGTATAGGAATTAATATTCCTGGATTAATTAACCTGCTAAACTCACCGATCACTTCTCCATCCTTAACTCTAATTGCACCTAGTTCTACAATTCTATCATTAAGGGTATCAAGACCAGTAGTTTCAATATCAAATACTACATATTCCATAAAATCACCTCTAAATAATAATATCACAATACTACCATTTATGATATAATATTGTTGATAAGAGTATTACTATTCAAAAGGAGTTGTGGACATTCATATGAGTTTATTTCTAATATTAGGTGTTGTAGTTTTAATTATTGTGCTTATCATTTGGATCGCAAATGATCCCAAAAAGAAATAAGTGATATTAAAAAGGCAAATTAAATTTGGAAGGCACTGAAAAAGTCTATGAGAAATCATAGGCTTTTTCAGTGCCTTCCAAAAAAGACATCCTTTTTTTGTTTAAGTATATTTTTTTAATTGTATTTGTTTAGTTAATAATTGGAACATGTTAAAGGCTAAAGCTTCTAATTCATCTTCACCAGGATACACAACTACTTCACCAATGTGATCAATATACTCTAGTAACGGTTGTAAAACTGCCTGATTATAAGCAAGCCCACCTGTAATTATTATCGCATCTAAGTTGTTTCTAGTTACTGCATACAATGCTCCTATTTCTTTAGCTATTTGATAAACCATGGCTTTCATAATACGTTTTGCAAATACATGTCCTTCACTTATCATTTCGGATACTTTTTCAGCATCGTTTGTATTCAAGTATGAGACAAGTCCTCCAAAACCATGATTAAGTTTTTTCAATTGTGTTTCTGTATATTGCCCTGAAAATGCAAGGTCATAAACAGATGCTACTGGAAGTCCACCAGTCCTTTCAGGACTAAATGGTCCATCACCATCAAGTGCATTGTTAACATCAGTTACTCTTCCAAGTTTATGAAGTCCAACACTTATTCCACCACCTAGATGTGCAACAATAAGGTTTAAATCCTCATAATTATTTCCAGTTTTTGCAGCATATTTTTTAGCTACAGCCTTTTGGTTTAAAGCATGCCATAAAGGTCTTCTACTAATACCGTTAAGTCCAGAAATTTTTGCTACACTACTCATCTCGTCAACTACAACAGGATCAGCAATATAACCACTTTTGTTAACACTCTCTGCAAGTTCCGAAACAATAAGTGCACCAAGATTACTTGCGTGTTCTCCATATTTATTTGTACTTAAATCTGTTTTCATTTTCTTATTAACTTTATATATTCCACTTTTTACTGGTTTCATCAACCCGCCTCGACCAATGAATCCATCTATATCTTCTAAATTAATATTATTTTTTTTAAGAAAATCTTTAACTACTTTTTTTCTCATTCCAATTTGATCAACTAAATCATCATATCTGCTTAGCACTTTTGAAGTATGTCTAACAGTTGTTTCTTTTAACAACTCTAAATCTTCAAATATTCCAACTTTTGTAGATGTAGATCCAGGATTAACAACTAGTATTTTCATAATAAATCAGTACTTACTACAGCTAAAGCTATTGAATATAGTTTTGATTTATTTGAGTCAGATCTACTAGTTAAAACAATTGGGTTAGATGCTCCAAGTACAAGTCCAGCTGGAACTGAGTTGGCTAAGAATGTGGTCGATTTATAAAATGTATTTCCTGATTCAATATTTGGAAATATCAGAACATCAGCATCTCCTGCTACAACATGATTTACTCCCTTAGTTTTAGCAGATTCATGATCGATAGCTACATCTATTGAGAAAGGTCCACCAATATAATAATCATCATTCCCATTTAACTTTTTAACAATGCTTGCCGCCTCTACTGATGACGGAATGTTGTCATCAACAACTTCAAGAGACGAGATTAATGCAAATTTAGGTTTATAGTTTCCTAAACTTTTTACAAAGTTGAAAGTATTACTAATAATTTCAATTTTTTCTTCTTCTGTTGGCAATACATTTATTGCTGCACCAGTAATGAAAAGAAGTTTATGATAGGTTGGAATATCTAATACAACAATATGAGATAGTAAATTATTTGTTGTTAACCCATGTTCTTTATTTGATACTTCATTAAGTAAAATTTTTGATTGAAGCATCCCTTTTAATAAGATTGCATCCTCGTGTGCAGATACTAACTTAACACCCAGTAATGCAGCATCTTTTTTATCTTCAGCGTTATAGATCTCAAAACCATCTTTTCTTATTCCAAGTTCCATAAGTAAATCAAGTATTTTCTTCTTATTCCCTACCAAAACAGGTCTAATAAGACCCATGTGGAAAGCATCATTGGTAGCAATTAAAATAGCTTTGTCTTCTGGACAAACAACTATTAAATCTTTAGTCTCTAATTTCCTAGCATAGTCAATTACTTGACTGAAGTTAAGGAACATAGATTCAACCCCTTATATTACGGCTTTTCTTCCTTCTTCTAAAGCTAATCTATTAATTTCAATAAGACCTGCTTTAGAGCCTGTAAATTTCTTTTTAAGTACATTTAATACTTCTTCTGTTCCAAATAATTTAGTTACTTCTAGATATGCTCCAAGCATAACCATATTTGCAACTCTTGAATTTCCTAATTTGAATGCTATATCATTTGCAGCTACTTCATGTACGTTTACATCTTTTCTTAATACTACATCTTTAACAAGACTTGTATTTAAGAATAAATGTCCGCCTTTTTTTAATTTTGGTTGGAATTTATCAAGTGATGGTAAATTCATAATAATGATTGAATCTGGGGTAGAAATAACTGGACTGTTAACACTAGTTTCACTTATGGTGATACTACAATTTGCAGTCCCCCCTCTAGTTTCTGGACCATATGATGGGAACCATAATGTATTTAATTCATTTGCTGTTGCAGTATAACTTAATAACTGCCCCATTAACATAACGCCTTGTCCACCAAAACCAGCAATAATTACTTTTTCACCGATCATTTTTCTTCACCCGCTGTCTTATCTTTGTAAACACCAAGAGGATAATAAGGAATCATATTATCTACTGCCCAATCTACTGCATCTTTTGGAGTCATTCCCCAATTTACAGGGCAAGTTGAAATAAATTCTATTAATGTGAATCCTTTATTTTCTTTTTGGATTGTAAATGCTTTTTTAAGTGCTCTTTTTGCTTTGTTAACGTGTTGTGGATTATGAACACTAACTCTCTCAATATAAGTAGCTCCCGGTATTGTAGCCATCAATTCTGCTATTTTTAAAGGAAGTCCTTGAGTCTTTTCATCTCTACCGTTTGGAGATGTAGTTGTTTTTTGTCCAATTAACGTTGTAGGGGCCATTTGCCCACCAGTCATTCCATATATTGCATTATTTACAAATACTATTGTAATATTTTCACCACGGTGTGCTGCATGTATTGCTTCTGCAATACCTATAGATGCTAAATCTCCATCACCTTGATATGTGAAAACAATATTATTTGGTCTAACTCTTTTTATACCTGTTGCAACGGCTGGAGCACGTCCATGCGCAGCTTGTTGCATATCACATGCAAAGAATTTGTAGTTAAGTACACTACATCCAACACTAGCAACTCCAATAGTTCTATCTAGAACATCAAGCTCTACTAAAACTTCAGCAACTAATTTATGAATTATTCCATGAGTACATCCTGGACAATAACTTAGTGGTAAATCTGTTAACCCAGCAGACTTCTTATAAACAGTTTTTACGTTATTCATGATTTTCACCGCCTATTATTTCTAAGACTTTATTTGCAATTTCTTCAGCCTCAGGAACAACTCCACCGACTCTACCAAAGAAACTAATTGGAAGTCTACATTCATTTGCTATAATTACATCGTCTAACATTTGACCAGTACTCATTTCAACTACTAATAAGTTTTTAACTGATGCTGGTAAATTCTTAAATGCAAGTTTTGGATAAGGGAAAATTGTGATTGGTCTTATGATTCCACATTTAATTCCTTTTTCACTTAAAATTTCAAGTGCAGTTCTAGCAATTCTTGAAACACTTCCATATGCTACTATTGCTATTTCTGCATCTTCCATATTTACAAGCTCATATCTTTGATGATTATTTCTCATTTCATCAAATTTTGCTTTTAACTTCAAATTATGTTTTTCTAAATCATAAGGATCAAGATATAAACTATTTATTATATTTTTTCCTCTATTTGATCTATCTCCATTAGCTGCCCAAGTTTTTGGTTTTAAATCCCATTTTTGAACTTCTTTGTCTAAATCGACAGGTTCCATCATTTGTCCAATAAGTCCATCAACAGCAATCATTACTGGATTTCTAAAGTAATCTGCTATATCAAATGACTCTTTAATAAGATCAACTGCCTCTTGAAGAGTTTCAGGTGCTAGGCTATATAAATAGTAGTCCCCGTTACCTCCACCTCTAGTAATTTGTTTATAGTCTGATTGACTTGGCTGAATTCCTCCAAGCCCAGGTCCACCTCTCATTACATTAATTATTACAGCTGGAAGTTCTGCTCCCGCCATATAACTTATACCTTCTTGTTTAAGTGCTATACCAGGACTAGATGAAGATGTCATTGCTCTAGCTCCAGCTCCAGCTGCTCCATAAACCATATTTATTGCAGCAACTTCACTTTCAGCTTGAACAAATACTTTCCCATTCAAAGCCATATATTTTGATAAGTACTCAGGAAGCTCATTTTGTGGTGTGATAGGGTAACCATAAAAAGCATCACATCCAGCTTTAATTGCAGCTAGTGCCATTGCTTCATTACCTTTCATTAATACTTTACTCATTGTTTTGCCTCCTTAATAAAACGTTCAACTGTTATTACTGAATCCGGGCACATTATTGCACAAAATCCACATGCAATACATTTGTCAGGATCAGTCGTAATTAAGGGCGTATACCCTTTGCTGTTAGTAGCTGTTTCATCTAACGCAAGAATGTTAACAGGGCAATACGTGGTACATAATCCACAACCTTTACATCTCTCTGTATCAATAATTATTCTTCCTTTAGCCATTTTTTCCTCCTATAGCCATCTTTTAGCAATGTGTCTTGTTAGAACAAGTCTTTCGCCTAAAAAATCGTATTTGTAATTTGTATCATTGTTTCCTTCAATAACTGTGTATAAAATTGGTATGTTTAATCTTTTACCAACTTCAACTAAGATTTTCTCACCTTTAATTACGTGTTCTTCTAATGTCTCATTCATCAGGTTTGCATTATTTATTAACCCTGTGATCTTAAGTTGAGTTTCTGCTTCATACATTGATATAGTTTGTAAAATCTTGTCTACATCGTTAGTTTCAGGTCTAAAGATGTTAACTGTACATAAAAAATCAATCTCATTTACATCCTTAACTCTATCAAGAAATTGGATTAATACTCTAGCACCATTCTCAGTTCCCCCTAAATCATAAATTGCAGTTATGTTAGGGTTTACAAAAGGTACCGCACCTTCTCCAGAAACATATGGCAAATCACTACCAAGCATTCCTTTAACTGTTGATTCAACTAAATGAATATTATGCGCTTCAAGCAACGTACCCAAGCTTCTTGATCTGAAGTATGGATTTACTATATCCAAGTCTACTAGATAATCAATTTTCTTTTGAATTGCTAGATTAACACTTATTTCACTTTTTCCACTTCCATAATGTCCTGAAATAATAGTTATTCTTTTCATATTATCAGTTGGAAATTCACCAAAAAAATCGGAATTTCCTCCCTCCTTTATTGTAAAATTAATACGCTCTATATGAAAGCGCTTTTACACAAAAATATTATAACATTTCCGCAAGGTATTTTCAACTTTTTAACAAAGTTTCTTAAAATGTTTCTTAAACATAATAACTGTGCCAATTATAACTAAAAGACCTATTAAAGGGATATAACAGCTAAGAGCAAAATTTGCACTTTACTCTTTTGAAACTATTTTCACAAGTAAAAAACACAACCCGTTAAATAGTCCAATCAATAATAGTATTGAGATTGCAAGTCCTAGTATACCTATCTCACTAACTTGAAAAAATGGATATAAAAAATCATCTGTTATAAATCCATAGATAACTACGAAAACAATATATATTAATGGATAAGTAATCCACATAAATATTTGAGTTAGTTTAAGCAAATAGTCGTTCTTATATACAATAAAAAACGATATTACTATTAAAGGTGTAATATAATGAGCTAAAACACTTCCTACCAAGTTTAACCCTGTTGGATTATGGACTCTTTCTAGAAATATCAAAAATACACTCATAGTGATAAAGATATATATTAATACTCCTCCAAAGAAATCATGATAACCATCTTGATCTACCTTTGGATATAACAAGATTAATAGGAAGTACCCAAAAACAATGAAATTACTTTGAATAGTAAAATACCTGAACATTTTTAGACCGATTAACAGGCTAGACTCGTCAATTGATTGTTGAAATATATTGAAGAATAATCCAAAAAATGAAGATATAGTAATTAGTAAAATAAATATCTTTTTCATAGTTATGTCGAGTAGACTATTCTCGACTTTCACCTCTCTTTTAATAGAGGGAAGTCTTATAAGCCCCTCACAGAACCCATCGTGCCCAATTAAGGCAATAGGCTCTTCATATATTCTTTAATTACCAAATATTCACGTATAATTTTGGTTCTTTTAATGGATATTTAGATAGTACTTTATAATATCTATCCCAATTTAGATAACTTCTTTGGCTTCTTCTAGTAAGCATTTTATATAATGCTACCTCAATGTACTTATGAAATGTCACTAAACTTTTATAATTTCCAGATACACCATAATAGGCATAATGCCCTACTATTTTCTTGTTTATTCTATCAATTATGTCTAAAATGTTTTCATTCCTTTGAGTTTTGAGCCATTGTTTCACATTTTGCTTCTTTTGTTTCAATTTCTTCTTACTTGTTAAAATTATTATACGATATTTATTTGTTCTTGTCTTTCCATTAATAAATGTAAATCCAAGAAAGTCAAATGTTTCAGTACTTTTGTAGTTTTCTTTCGCAAATCTTCCAAAGGGGATTACCTTGCTTTTATCTTCTGCTAATTCTAAATCAAATTTGGCTAATCTTTCTTTTAATTCTTCGTAAAATTTCTTTGCTTCACTTTCGTATTGAAATGCACATACAAAATCATCTGCGTATCTTATCATTTGTACTTGTCCCTTATAGTTCTTCTTTATTCTTTTCTCAAACCATAAATCCAATACGTAATGTAAGTACACATTTGCTAATACAGGCGATATTAGTCCTCCTTGTGGAGTACCTTTATCACTTTCAGTGTATGTTCCATTCTCCATTGCTCCTGCTATTAGAAATCTTTTGATATATCTAATAAAACGTTTATCTTCTATATCATTTTCCAGAAACTTGATTATCCATTCGTGATTCACGTTGTCAAAGAATCCTTTAATATCCGCATCTACTACATAGTTTAATTTGCTTCTCATCATAAATTCATTTAGGCTCTTCACTGCTTGATGTGCATTCTTCCCTTTTCTAAACCCATATGAAAAATCCATAAATCTACTTTCATATACTTCATCTAAAATTCTTCTCATTACTCCTTGTACTAACTTATCTTCATACGCTGGTATCCCTAATGCTCTTTTGTCTCCATTGCCTTTTGGTATGTATGCTCTTCTTACTGCTTTTGGTTTATAACTAAATTGTTTCATACGTCCCATTAACTTTTCTAGATTTTTATCTAGTTTTAGTCCGTATTCTTCTTTTGTTATTCCATCAATCCCAATTGCTTTCTTTCTCGATTGTTTCTTATGTTCTTGTGTTAATGTTTCCACACTCACACAATGCATACATCCTTGTACTGTTTTGTAGTTCTTTGACTGTTCTCTTATGTTACTAAATTCATTTTCCATTTGTAATTACCTCTCGTGCACATTACTGTTTCTTTCTAGTAACTCAAATATATGCTAACCCCTTCACTCCACGGTCGTTACTCGTTTCTTCGCTACTATGAGTTAGTCCGACTTCTCATAAGTCTTCTTTTGTACCTTCGATTAAATGATCTTTGTATACAAAATTATCTTTCTTTCAAGAAACCATATGAGATCTCCCAGGTATCACACATATAACACTCTAAAACTCGCCATGCTCTCAGACCCCGATGGAACTTTCCTTGTTCTCGCTTATCGACCAAGACTATTTTGTTTACTGTCTAGATGAGGACATCAACTTCCATTCTTTATTTCTAACGAGGCTCTATCACTTCACGGTTTCCCATTACGGCTCGAATCATTGTTTACCTACGCTTAAACCTTGTCTCACGACTTCGGCTCCAAGGCTAACTACTTGCTGTCTGCTAGACATTACAAGGTCGGGTTTCCACCGACTATATATGTGCAACCGAACTGGCGCACCACCTAACCTAATTATAACACAAAAAAACAGTTCAAATGAACTGTTTTTAGATAACAATATTTACTAACTTATTAGGTACTACTATTACTTTTCTAATTTCTTTTCCGGCGAGCAAAGCTTTTATCTTATCTGTACTCTTAGCATGCTCAATTACTTCCTCTTTAGGGGTATCTAATGGTAGTTTAAGCTTATCTCTTACTTTACCATTAATACTGACCACCATTTGAACAATTGATTCTATCATTTTGGCTTCGTCGTGTATTGGCCAAGGTGCATTAACCATATCTTCTGAGTGACCAATTCTTTGCCATAGTTCTTCACATATATGAGGAGCAAATGGATTAACAATCTTCAAGACAGTTTCAAAATCTTCCTTATATATATGTGTTTGTTTGCTTAATTCATTAACTAAAGTCATCAACTTAGCTATTGCAGTATTGAATTTAACGTTCTCAATATCTTCACTAACATACTTGATAGTTTTATGTAAAATCGATTGATAATTATCGTTCTTTTTGCCACTAATTTTGTCTTCAAGTCTAGCTAGTTTTTCTAAGAATCTTCTTGCTCCTTTTACTCCATTATCATTCCATGGAGTTGATTGTTCATAATCTCCAATAAACAAAGTGTAAACACGCAAAGTATCTGCGCCATACTCTTCGATAATTTCTAAAGGATTAACTATGTTTCCTTTTGATTTGCTCATCTTATTACCATCAGGTCCTAGAATGAATCCTTGAGCTGTTCTTTTCTTATAAGGTTCTTCCGTAGGTACTGCGCCTATATCGTAAAGGAATAGATGCCAAAATCTCGAATAGATGACATGTCTAGTAACATGTTCCATTCCACCGTTATACCAGTCTACACCCATCCAATATTTTAGTTTATCAAAATCAGCTAATACATTAGTATTTCTAGGATCAATATATCTTAAGAAATACCAACTTGATCCAGCCCATTGAGGCATTGTATCTGTCTCTCTTTTGGCTAAACCACCACATTTAGGGCATGTTGTATTCACAAAATCAGCTATTAAAGACAAAGGACTTTCTCCTTCATCGCTTGGTTCGAATTTTTCTACTTTAGGTAATAATACAGGTAGGTCTTCTTCAGGAACAGACACCATTCCGCATTTCTCACAATGAATTATTGGAATTGGTTCTCCCCAATATCTTTGACGATTAAATGCCCAATCCTTCATTTTATAATTTATTGCTTTCTTACCAATATTTTTCTTCTCAAGAAAATCAATAATCTTAATCTTAGCATCAGCAACACTTAATCCATTTAATATTCCACTATTAACAAGAGTTCCTTCATTTGAATCAGTATATGCTTCAACAGAAATATCTCCACCTGATATTACTTCTATAATATCTAAGTTATACTTTTTAGCAAATTCGTAATCTCTAGTATCATGACCAGGTACGGCCATTATAGCACCTGTCCCGTATCCGATCATTACATAGTCAGCTACGAAAATAGGAATCTCTTTATCATTAACTGGATTAATTGCGACAAGTCCTTTTACTAAAACTCCAGTTTTATCTTTCGCAAGCTCAACTCTTTCAAATTCTGTCTTAAGTTTTGCGTTTTCTTTATAGTTTTGTATTTCTTCTAAATTAGTAATTATTGTTTTTTGTCTTGCGATGATTCCATGCTCAGGAGCGATAACCATAAATGTAGAACCATACAAAGTATCTGGTCTAGTTGTATAAACCTTTAACGACTCATCTGTGCCTTTAACTTTAAAATCTACATGTGCTCCAGTAGATTTTCCAATCCAGTTTTCTTGCTCTATTTTGATGCGGGGTAGTGTGTCTAGTTCTTTAAGTCCTGTCAGTAGTCTTTCTGCATAATCAGTTATTTTCAAGAACCACACATCTTTTTCTTTTTGTACTACTTTACTATCACATCTATCGCACTTTCCGCCTTGACTTTCTTCATTAGAAAGAACAACCTTACAACTAGGGCAGAAGTTTATATACGTTTTATCACGATACGCGAGTCCCTTTTTAAATAATTGGACAAATATCCACTGTGTCCATTTATAATAATCTTCATCTGTAGTATCAACTGTTCTATCAAAGTCAAAACTAAATCCACCTTTTTTTAATTGATTAGTGAAAACTTTGATATTTTTATCAGTCACTATCCTCGGATGAGTTCCTGTTTGTATAGCGTAATTCTCTGTTGGTAATCCAAATGCATCAAATCCAATTGGGAACAAGACATTAAATCCTTCCATTCTTCTTTTTCTAGATATTACCTCTAAACTAGAATAAGCTCTAATGTGTCCTACATGCATCCCTTGTCCTGAAGGATAAGGAAATTCAACTAAAGAATAGTATTTAGGTTTTTCACTAAAATCAACTGCTTTAAATCTTTTATTTGAATACCAATGATCTTGCCATTTCTGTTCGATTATTTTGTGGTTATATTCCATAAGTATCACTCCTTTTATTATAGAACAAAGGTAGATAAATCTACCATTCAAACGTAACTTATCCAAATAGATAAGTACGTTTTGGTGTGTTCACACCACTATACCCTAACCTTACGGTATTGGGGTTACCTTTTTT
>Ga0307991_1001085_pt1 | contig 19370 bp, 20 predicted proteins | sample EllFjometagen131_FD_203146 | JGI IMG/M metagenome (GOLD analysis project Ga0307991, IMG submission 203146) | Marine microbial communities from Ellis Fjord, Antarctic Ocean - #131 | ecosystem: Environmental > Aquatic > Marine > Unclassified | place: Southern Ocean | collected 2014-10-08 | reverse complement strand
CTAATAAACAACCTGACTTCGTCAAAATATTTCTTAATAGCTACGGCTATTAAGAAATATTTGTGTCTCGCATCTTATTCATTATCTTTGTTTCTTGAAAGAAAGGAATTAATAGAAGCCCCCTTAATCTAATCAAAAAGTATGTTTATGAAAAAAAAAATAGGAACAGCACTTATTCTTGTAGAAAACAAGGATAACATACCTAAACTTAATAATATCTTAAATAATCATTCCTCTATTATCATTGGAAGACAAGGTATTCCTTTAAGAAATAAAGGTATTAATATCATTTCTATTGTTCTTGAAGGGACAACTGATGATATAGATTCTTTAACAGTCCAAATCGGTAAATTGAATGGAATCCAGGTTAAATCAATGTTAATTAAAAATTAGAAATGAATGACTAAATATTAACCCTGTGAAATAAAATAATAAATTTTAATTTTGCCCCCAGTAAAATATCCGCCTAATACGGATTTCACCCGGTTGAATATAAAAATATATCCAACGGGGCAGGCGGAATAAATACGCAAAATTATTTCACGGGCTAAACCAAATACAAAAATATAAACAGATGAATGATATTACACCCTTAAAAGTATGGGCTGAAAATGTAGTAAAACAAGATGAAATTGATAAGTATCTTATTAATGGCAAAGATTTTATTGATGAAAACATAATCCTGAATAATTTATCTGATAATACAAAGCCCGACAAACAACGAATACAGGATATATTAAAAAAATCACTTGATATAGAACGGCTTGAACCTGACGAAACAGCAGCTTTGTTAAATGTAACAGCTCCTAAAATGTGGGAAGAAATGTATGAAACAGGACTTCAGGTTAAAAAAAAAGTATATGATAACAGGATTGTATTTTTTGCTCCTTTATACTGTGCTAATTTATGTGTTAATAATTGTGCATATTGTGGCTTTAGAAAAGATAATAAAGAAGAGAAAAGAAGAATACTCAATATGGCTGAAATAAGACAAGAAACAGAAGCCGTTTTATCAGAAGGTCATAAAAGAATGATAGTTGTTTATGGTGAGCATCCCAAATCTGATATTGACTATATATGTGATTCCATTGAAACAATTTATAAAGTTAAGAAAAAAATTTCAAAAGGGGATAGATATAGTCAAATTAGAAGGGTAAATATCAATGCAGCCCCAATGAGCATTAATGATTTAAGAAAACTATGGAAAGCAGGAATAGGAACTTATCAGGTATTTCAGGAAACTTATCATAAAAAAACATATAAAAAGGTTCATCCTTCGGGTCCAAAGTCCAATTATCAATGGCGACTTTATGCTTTGCACAGGGCTATGGATGCAGGAATAGACGATATTGCAACAGGTGCATTATTTGGACTTTATGACTGGCAATTTGAAGTTATGGGACTTTTATATCATACTATTGATTTAGAAAAACAATTTGGAATAGGACCACATACCATCTCTTTTCCAAGAATGACACCTGCTGCAGGTTCTTTTATTAGCACAAATTCTAAATATTTAGTTAATGACTCTGACTTTAAAAAACTCGTAACAGTATTACGGCTTTCTGTCCCTTATACAGGACTTATTATTACTGCAAGAGAACAAGCAAAACTCAAAAAAGATGTAATTCAGGTTGGTTGCACTCAAACTGATGCTTCAACAAAAATAGGTATAGGCGGCTATACAGAAGCTTTAAAAAAACTTGAAAAAATGCAGGAAAATGAACAGGTAAAAACCAAACAACAATTCATACTTGGTGATACACGAAAATTAGATGATGTTATAAAAGAATTATCTGACATTGATATGATTACTTCTTTTTGTACTGCTGGTTACAGATGTGGCAGAACAGGTGATAAAATAATGGGATTACTTAAAAAATGTGTTGAAGGAAAATTTTGTAAACTTAATGCTGTGCTTACTTTTAAAGAATATCTTGATGATTATGCTTCTGAACAAACTAAAAATACCGGTGAAAAATTAATACTTAAAGAACTCAACGAAATTGAAGCAATGGACTTTTATAAAAAAAATAAATTATTAGAAACCTTTAAAAATTATTACACGAGAATATGCAATGGAGAACGGGATGTTTTTATATAATGATTTAAGAAAAATTGTTGATTCAAATACTAGTATCTTGACAATTTAATTTCGGAACATAATTGCATGGAATAGTTTCCAGATATATAATGGTTAAATGGTTTTATGGTTAGATGGTTAAAAATGTTAAAAATATGCAAAATAAATATTTACAGATAAATGATGTATCTGCTTCTTGGAGAGTTCCAAAAACTGCCAAAAGAAATTAACCATAAAACCATATAGCCATAAAACAATAGAATGTTTCATAATTAAATTGATATAATACTAGTTTAAAAGTCAAATTAAATGATATAACACAATGGCTGTATCAAAATTATAATGTAAAATCATATTTTTGTGAAATAATAGGCAAACGTTGGTCTTTTTATGTCGGTTCTCAGGATATTTTATCATCTGTAAAACGATTAAAAATCTCTGACAATATAGGATTAATAATTGAAGATACTGATTTGGAAGATGATATATATAAAAAAATAAAAAAAAATTTCACTATTGTCCGACTAAATTTAAAAATTTAGGTAAAATAGTTTCTAAATATTATGAGATTCCTCGCTATCACTCGGAATGACAGTGTTATTTAGAGTTCAGGATGAGGGTAAGGACGCGTAAAACGTGTCCTTACCCCCACCCTCCCAACATAATGAAGTTGTCATTCCGAACGGAGTGAGGAATCTACTATTATAAATTCTAATTTTATTTTTAGTCAGACACTAATGAAAAAAATTAAAATTTTAATATTTAAGTCATTTTCTAAAAGTCGTAAAACCCAAGTAAAGCCACAAATTTACAGATCTTTTTAAAAAAATTAAATCTGTAATAATCAGAGTAATCTGTAACAACTTTTTCAAATTATTTTAAACAAATTAATAACTATGTCAAAAGGAAGAGATGAAAAACCACATATCGGCATTTTTGGTAAACGAAATAATGGTAAAAGTTCGTTTATCAATATTATTGTTAATCAGGAAATAGCAATTGTTTCAGGTAAGGCAGGAACAACAACAGACCCTGTAAAAAAATCAATTGAAATTTTTGACGTTGGACCTGCTATAATAATAGATACTGCCGGAATTGATGATTATGGAGAATTAGGAAAAAAACGTGTTGATAAAACTCTGCAAATTGTTAAAATTATTGATTTAGCAATTTTACTGATTACAAATAATGACTTTGCTCAATATGAAAAAAAATTGATTAAAGAATTTAATAAATATTCAGTGCCTTATTTTATTGTCCATAACAAATCTGATTTAGAAAATCTTAAAAAAGAAACTATAAATAAAATAAAAACTTATACCAAATCTGAAATAATAGATTTTAGCACAATCAAACCTGATAATATTGAAGATGTTATTGAACTTATAAAAAAAACTATACCGGAAACAGCTTATCATACTTCAACTTTAATAGGAAATCTTATTTCAAAAGGTGATATTGTAATGCTTATTACTCCTATTGATAGTGAAACACCAGAGGGAAGACTGATATTACCCGAAGTAATGGTTATTAGAGATATACTTGATAATAATTGCACAGCAATAGTATTAAAAGAAAATGAAATTGTTGATTTTTTGAAAAAAACAAAACTCAAACCAAAACTCGCAATTACTGATAGCCAGGTTTTTGAAAAATCCAATGCTTTTATCCCTAATGATATTCCATTAACAAGTTTTAGTATTGTTTTAGCTCATTATAAAGGAGATTTTCAAAACTATCTTAAAGGCACGCCAAAACTTTCGGAATTAAAAGATGGTGATAGAATTTTGATTTTAGAATCCTGCACTCATTATGTAAGTTGTGATGATATTGGAAGAACAAAAATCCCAAACTGGGTTCGTAAATTTTCAGGCAAAAAACTTAATTTTGATGTAGTATCCGGATTGAGTGAACTTCCACGAAATATTAATGATTATGCTATGGTAATACAATGTGGAGGTTGCGTTTTAACAAAAAAACAAATTGTCAACCGCCTTAAACCTGCTGTTGATGCTGGTGTGCCAGTAACAAATTATGGTATGACAATTTCATATATACATGGTGTTTATGAACGGGCAATATATCCTTTTGTCAATTGTTAAAAAATTTATTACATCTGAATATTCAGGGTAAATGAAGATTTTTTTAGCCAATTATTTTATCCACGATTAAAATTATTGGCTAAAAGTGTGAATTTAAAATGACTATCAGCCCACGATTTTAGTGGGATTAAAATATAACCCCAAAAATAAATAACCATTTTAATGGTTTATATTCTAATAGTTTTTATATTGCCTTCATTTTTAATAACAAAAAAAAATAATAATGTCACACTAATATGTTGAGATTATGATTTGTTAATTGTAATATTTAAGAATGAAAACCGAAGTTGCTCAAATTCTATTAAAAGAAAATTTTAGTAAAAAAGATATTATAAATCTTTTATCTACTACTGATACCACAGAAGCAAATAAGTTATATGAAAAAGCATATAATATTAAAAAAAAATATGTTGGAAATAAAGTCTATTTACGTGGATTAGTAGAATTTTCAAATTTATGTAAAAAAAATTGTTATTACTGTGGTATAAGATCAGGGAATAAAAAATTACATAGATATAATATTCCTGATGCTCAAATAAAAAAATCAGTTGCTTATGCCCTGAAAAATAATTTTGGCTCTGTTATTTTTCAATCAGGCGAAAGAGATGACAGTTTATTTATTGAACAAGTGAATAATATTCTGAAAACTACAAAACGCATTACTAATAATAAAATTGGGATTACTTTATCTTGTGGTGAACAAACTAAAAAAACTTATGAAAAATGGTATGATTCCGGTGCCCACAGATACCTTTTACGCATTGAAACATCAAGTAAAGATTTATATTATAAAATACATCCTGAAAATAATATACATAATTTTGAAACCCGTTTAAAAGCATTAAAAAATCTCAAAAAAATTGGCTATCAAACAGGCACTGGTGTTATGATAGGTTTACCATATCAAACAATTGAAAATTTGGCTGATGATTTGTTATTTTTTAAAAATATTGATATTGATATGGTTGGTATGGGACCATATATTGAACATCCTGATACACCTTTATATAATTTAAGGCATTTACTTATGTCAAAAAAAGAACGTTTTAATTTAACATTGCGTATGATTGCAGTATTAAGAATTATGATGAAAGATATTAACATAGCTTCTACAACAGCTCTACAATCTATTATGCCTGATAGCAGAAAAAAAGCATTAATATCCGGTGCAAATGTTATTATGCCTGATTTAACACCTGTAAAATATATAAAAGATTATTTTTTATATGAAAACAAGCCATGTTTAGATGAAGGTAGTGATGAATATTTGTATTCTCTTGAAAAAAGTATCAACCAAATTGGAGAAATAATCGGATATAAAAAATGGGGTGACCCAAAACATTATTTTGAGAGACAAAAAAAATAGCATGATTCGTTTATAATAATAATGTTTAATATTTTTGCACTGTTGGATATTTCTTACGGGATAAAACTTTTAATTTACAAATCTTATGAAAAAACTTCCATCTAAAACAATTGAACGTTTAACTCAATACAGAAGAATATTAATGCACTGCCTGGAAGGGAATTGTTTATCAAAAGGTATAAAAAATGTTTATTCGTATGAACTTGCATCCTTAATGCATATAAACCCTTCTCATGTAAGAAGAGATTTAATGCTATTAGGATTATCAGGAAGTAAAAATAAAGGATATAATATTCAATATCTTACAGATTCAATAGGAAATGTTTTAAATATTAATAAACAAAAGATATCTATTATTGGCATTGGTAATTTGGGAAGATTTTTTATCAATTATTTTAACTCATCAAAACAAACAAATTTTTTTATTGTTGCAGCATTTGATAATAATATTAAAAAAATTAATAAAACTATACTTGGAATACCTTGTTATGATATAAATGAATTATCAAAAATTATAGAAAAAGAAAATATATCTATTTGCATTTTAACAGTTCCTCCTGTAGCAGCCAAAAAAATTGCTGATATCTTGGTTAATACCAAAATTAAAGGTATATTAAATTATACAACTATTCCTCTTAAAATCCCGTCAAATATTCATCTTGAAGAATATGATATTATTACTTCTTTAGAAAAAACATCTTATTTTTTAAGTAATATGTTGTAAAATATCATCATATTGTTCTACAAACCTGTGCTTAACAATGTTATACTGAATTTGCAACAGTATTAAAAATTAATTCTTATATTTGCAATCTAATTTAAAAAAAAATAAAATTATGATAAAAATGAAAACAAAATTATTTATTTTACTTATGCCTGCCATCTTATGCCTAAGCATAATTAAAAGTGCAAATGCATAAACATGGAGTGCAGTTGGCTCAGGTTTGGATTATGGGGTAAACACCTTTGCCGTTTATAATGGAAATTTATATGCCGGCAGTGATGGGATATATAAATTATCAGATACCATCTGGACATCATTTAATAATGGAACAAATACTTTTGGAGGAGGAATTGTATATAGCTTATGTGTCAGTAATGGTAATAACTTTTATGCCGGTGGTGGCGGTTTTTTTGTACTTACTCCTGATGACAATTACTATAATTTTATAGGCAGATGGGACGGCAGTAAGTGGACTACTGTGGGCTCTGGATTAGGAAATGATGGCTGGGGTATGGGTAGTGAAGTTTTTATACTATCTTCATACAATGGAGAATTATATGCCGGAGGCGATTTTGGTACTGCAGGAGGCGATCCTATTAATCAGCAAGAAGTTTATTATATAGCAAGTTTTGCAGGAACTGTATGTTGCTGGAATCCTGTAGGAAGCGGAATGGATGATAAGGTAACTGTGCTGACAACAGATACAGTAAATAATCTTTTGTATGCAGGTGGCTATTTTATTACTGCCGGAGGTATAACAGTAAATCATATTGCCAAGTGGAATGGAACTGACTGGTCTGCTCTTGGAACAGGAACAGATGGCAAAGTTACAGCTTTGTGTATGCATAATGGTGAATTATATGCAGGCGGAGCATTTACTACTGCAGGAGGAGTATCTGCAAAAAATATAGCCAAATGGAACGGCAACTCATGGCAAGCTCTTGGAGCAGGAGTTGACGGACAGGTGTATTGCTTATATTCTTATAAAGGAAATCTGTATATAGGCGGAGATAATCTTTTTTCGTTTGGAGATGACAAAAGATATATCACCAAATGGGATGGAACAACATATTCTGCCTTAGGGTCAGGAGTAGATGACTATGTTAATTACTTCATCACTTTCAACAATGATTTATATGTTGGTGGTGCTTTTACAAACGCAGGCGGAACTCCTGTAAATCATGTAGCCAAATGGACACCTTCCAGTGAGGTAGAAGAAAATTTTATAACTAATACGGTAAATATTTACCCTAATCCAGGCAATGGAAAGTTATCTGTAATCTCTGAAAATATCTCTGCAATATATGAAGTTGAAATATACAACATACTTGGAAAAAAAATTTATTACACACAATTCTCCGGTAAAACAAAAATTGATTTAAGCAAAGAAGCAAAAGGAGTTTATTTTTATACTTTAACTTTAAAAGGCAGAAAAGGAATTCTTGCAACAGGAAAATTAATTGTAGAATAAAAAAATTACAATTTTATATAAACAAGTTGTTCGTTTAAATATTTTATAAATTCAAACAACTGATAAAACAGACAGACAAATAGATAGATAAAAAAAATAAAAAATAAAATAAAATTTATTTGTTTAATAAAAATTAATATTTATATCTTTGCGTTTTTGTGTTGTTAATTCTTTAACAAAAAATTATTGTAAGCGTTCACAGAAACCTGTGCTGAAACTTGTGCTGAATTCATTTCAGTATCCATGTCATACTGAACTTGTTTCAGGATTGTTTCAGTACGCTGAAATTGGAAAAGAACGAAAAGAGTTTACGAACTAGAGGTTGTTAGAAATTATTATTAACTTATTTAAACTTAAAATATTAAATATCAATTTGATATGATTGCTAAGACTAATGAAAGGAATAATAAAGTAAAAAATTTTTGTTATTTATTTATTATTCTCATGCTTATATGGCTTGCTCTTACTTTGAGCTTTAAGAAAGAGGAATTAATTGTAGGGTTTATTGTAAGCATTATTCTTTCTTTCGCATTATATAAAAGTTATAAAAAAATAGGATTTCCAAAATTTAGTATCAAAAGAATTGTTTATCTTTTTATTTATATATTAGTACTTTTTAAAGAAATAATTATAGCAAATATTGATGTGGCATATAGAATTATCCATCCAAAAATGCCAATAAAGCCAGGTATTGTAATTATCAAAACTGAATTAAAACAAGATTTGGCTAAAATGATCCTTGCAAATTCTATTACTTTAACTCCAGGAACATTTACATTAGATATTAATGATGATAGTCTTTTAATTCATTGGATGAATGTAAAGACAGATAATACAGATGAAGCAACAAAAATCATAGGTAGAAGATTTGAGAAATATTTAAAAGTGATATTTAAATAAATAATTAATAAGACATTTTAAAAAAGATATTGTTTTCTGATGGCAAAAAATTATAAACAATTAGCTGAAAGCATGAAAGCATTGGGACACCCTATACGTCTGCAGATTATAGCAGGTCTTGTTAAAAATGAATGTAATGTTACACAGATTCAACAATCTATAGGTGTGCCTCAATCTACCATTTCTCAGCATTTGAGAATACTTAAAAATGCAGGAATAATAGAAGGAAGAAGAGAAAGAACAAATGTGTGTTATAAAGTGATTAATAATTGGATAAAAGAAGTAATTGAAAAGATAGATAAATAATATTTTTTTAATATAAAATATTGTATTATTTGAATATACAAATATTAAGAGATAAAAAAGAACCATGAATACAATGATATTTTTTATAATTATTATAGGCATTAGTATTATTCTTTGTATTTTACGTATGATAAAAGGTCCTACTGCTGCTGACAGAGCAATAGCAGTAGATACAGTAACAACTATTATTGTTGCTCTATTAGTATTACTTGGTTTTGTTTTCAAAAGATATATTTATCTGGACGTTTCTTTAGTGTATTCAATAATATCATTTGTTGGTTTAATTGCTATTGCAAGATATTTAGAAAAAGGAATATAATTTATGAATATAAATATTGAATTAATTGGAATTATAGTTACAGGAATTGGAATTTTATTCCTTTTTTTGGGTGGCCTTGGAATTTATAGAATGCCTGATGTATATAATAGAGTCCAGGCAGGAACAAAATGTACTACTTTAGGCGCTTTTTTAACTATTATAGGTGTAGGGATAATGCAGCCTGAATGGTTCTGGAAAACACTCATCATAGCTTTATTTATACTTCTTTCTAATCCTATTTCAAGCCATGCTTTAGGAAGAGCTTCACTTAAAAGTGGTATTTCTTTGTGGCACAAAAGTGTTGTAAATAAAACTAAAGAATTTAAAGAATCTGAAAAAACTGAAAAGTTAAAAAAATCTAAAGAATAAATATGATTATAATAGTTTCTATATTAATTTTTTTAATGCTTGTATCAGCAATTGCAGCAGTGATTTTTAAAGATTTATTGAGTGCAGTTATTGCTTCATGTGTTGTTAGTTTGATAGCAGCTGTTCTTTTTTATTTCTTGCAGGCACCGGATGTAGCTATGGCAGAAGCTGCTATTGGAGCCGCATTGATAACTGCTATTTTCGTTATTGCTCTTAGAAGAACAAAAAGGTTTGAAGAATGAGAAAAATAATTAGTGCCATATTATTAATTGTTATTGCTGGAGGAATTACATTATCCATTATGGAAATTCCTTTTGGTGTAAACAAAGCAAAGGTAGGTGAGTATTATATAAATAAAGGAAGAGAAGAAACAGGGGCAACAAATATTGTTACTTCAGTAGTGTTGGATTACCGTGGCTTTGATACTCTTGGTGAAATAACTATACTTTTTTTAGCAGCTCTAAGCGTAGCAGCAATTCTAAGCTTAAGCAGAAAAAGAAATGATAAAAAAGAAAAAATAGAACCGGCAAGCTTAATATTATATACCGGATGTAGATTTTTATTCCCAATACTTCTTCTTGTGGGTTCATATATTTTTATTCATGGGCATCTTACTCCGGGAGGAGGTTTTCAGGGAGGAGCAATTATTGCCTCTGCATACCTTCTAATATATTTATCCTGCCCAGGAAAAAGAATAAATGAAAAATATAGTAAGCTAGTAGAATCATTGTCAGGATTAATTTTTATAGCATTGGGATTGATAGGGCTGGTAATAGGCGGAGAATTTCTTTTTAATTTTTTACCAAAAGGAACTCTTGGTACATTATTTAGTGCCGGCATTATCCCAATAATTTATATTGCTATTGGATTAAAAGTTGGCTCAGAATTAACCGGTATTATTGATAACTTAATAGAAGAAAGCTAATGAATTTTTTAAATGACTACATTTATTACATAGGAGCTTTTAGTCTGGTTTTTATAGGACTATATGTTTTGTTGGTTAAAAAAAATCTTATTAAGGTTATTATTGGTTTAAATATTCTTGATACAGGAGTATATTTATTTCTTGTAGCTATTGGTTATATTAATAATGGTACTGCTCCGATATTTTCAAAACCTGGATTAAACCCGAAAAATATGGTAGATCCCGTACCACAAGCATTAGTACTAACATCTATTGTGATAGGAGTGGCTATCTTATCATTAGCTCTTACATTAGCTATAAGATTATATAAACATTATGGAACTCTTAATTTACGCAAAATAAAAGAACAAAGATGGTAAACCTAATATTAAATCCAGTACTTTTAATTGTTGTGCCTTTAGGTCTTGCCTTTTCTATTCCTTTGTTCGGACTTATTTCGAAAAAGATAGAAAAGTTTATCCCAACTGCAGCTCTTCTCTTTAATCTTATTGTTTCTGTAATACTCATTCCAAAAGTATTAATAAAACCTATAAATGTTTCTTTAGGTGGATTTTTGCCTCCCTTCTGTATTAATTTGGTAGCAGGACCTGTTGCAATTATATTTGTCGCACTTATTGCTTTAGTTGGTCTCTTGGTTTCAATTTATGCATGGGATTATATTAAAGAAGGTGCTAAAGAAAAATATCATATCATTTATCTTTTGCTTTTGATAGGAGCGACAGGTGTTGTTCTTACCGGAGATATATTTAATCTTTTTGTTTTTTTTGAGATTCTTTGTATTTCTTCTTATTCTCTTGTAGCTTATTATAGCGATAAAGCCGGTACAGAATCTGCAATAAAATATCTTATACAAGGGTCTGTTGGTTCCGCTTTTATACTTATAGGTATTGGATTGCTTTATGGTCAGTTCGGAACACTTAATATGGCAGATATCGCAAATCAAATTCATTCTATTCATTCAATTTCTATCTTCCTACCTCTAGTTCTATTGATTACAGGATTTGGTATAGAAGCAGCTATTTTCCCTTTAAACGCCTGGCTGCCTGATGCACATTCGTCTGCACCTTCATCAATAAGCGCTGTACTTTCAGGTATAGCTATTGAAGTCGGACTTTATGCTGTTGTCAGGATTGTATTTACCATTTTTGGCGCTTCAAGTTTATTAATGTTCTTTTTATACTTAGGCGTTTTAACATTATTAATAGGTGAAATATGTGCTTTCAGTCAGGATAATATTAAAAGAATGCTTGCATATTCCAGTATAGGACAAATTGGACTTATAGTGTTTGCCTTGTCAATTAATACGACTTATGGAGTAGCAGGAGGTCTTTTTCAGTTGGTAAATCATACCCTGTCTAAAGCATTATTGTTTTTAGCTGTAGGTTATATGATTTACCGTAGTGGCTCTATGAATATATCTTCTTTTGAAGGAATGGGTAAAAAAATGCCATATACTTCATTTGCTTTTACAATTGGAGCATTTTCACTTGTAGGATTACCGCCATTTATTGGATTCCCAAGTAAATTTATGATTGTCAAGGCAGCTTTGTTTAAACACGAAATATTATTTACTGTGCTTATTGCACTTGTGCTTTTTGCTACAATAATTGAAGGTGCTTATTTTTTCCGTGTAATACAAGTGATTTACTTTAAAGGGAAAAAGGATGACCTGAAGCGAGAAAGAGCACCTATTAGTGCATTAATACCTTTGTTTATTTTTGTTGGTTTGATAGTGTTTATAGGAGTTTATCCAAAAATTATGACAGACATATTAAACTCAGCAGCTTCAGAACTTTTAAATAGATTAGATTATATAAAAAGTGTAATACAATGATTTTAGAAACTTTACTTATAATTGCTTTTGGGGGTGCATTAATAACGTATCTTTTAGGAAAAATATCTAAAAAAACTAGAAATATTTCTGCTGTAGTTGTTTTATTGGCTTTAGTAGTTATTATTACTTTTCTTTATAATATTTCTTCCAAAGAAATTTTTTATATAGGATTTTTAAAAAATCTTTCACTCGTTTTAAGAATAAATACATTTTCATGGCTTTTTGCTATAACTATATCAGTTGTGAGTGCACTTTCAATTATTTTTTCTCTAAGCTATATAAAAGGTAAAGAAAGAACAAATTTCTATTATTTGATGATGATGCTTGTAGATGCAAGTATGATTGGTATTGTGCTTGCCGGTGATTTTGTTACTTTTTATATCTTCTGGGAGATAATGTCGTGGAGTGCATTTCTTTTGATAAGTTATAATAGAGGTGCTGCCCTCGCTGCAGGGATGAAATATATCATTATGTCTGTTATCGGTTCTATGGCTATGCTTATTGGAATATTATCCCTTTATGCAAATTATGGAACATTGAATATATCAGAACTTTCTGCTTTTATGACCTCTGCTTCTTCCGTATATATTTTGTTTATTTTGATAACTTTTGGAATTGGATTTGGAGTTAAGAGTGCAATAATACCTTTACATGCTTGGCTTCCGGATGCTCATTCACAAGCACCTTCTCCATTTTCTGCAGTACTTTCGGGAATATTGATAAAAATGGGAATATATGGCTTTATCCTTATTTTTTATGTTATAGTCGGTTTAAAAAATTTCCTTGTCTTAGGTAGTAATTGGTCCAGCTTTCATTATATTCTCTGTTGGGTAGGTGTTATTACAATAGTAATTCCCAGTTTTATTGCTATACTACAAGATGATGCAAAAAGACTTTTAGCTTGGTCCAGCATAGGACAGATTGGTTATATAATACTTGGTATCTCCTTTGGAACAAGTTTAGGTTTTGCTGGAGGCACATTCCATATCATCAATCATGCAATTTTTAAGGCACTCCTATTTTTAGCTGTTGGTGCAGTAGAATATAGAACAGGAACAAGAGATTTGAATTCATTGGGAGGACTAATAAAAAAAATGCCTATAACTTTTTTAGTAGTTTTAATCGGTGCTTTTGGGCTTATTGGAGTTCCTTTGACAAATGGTTTTGTTTCAAAATGGATGATTTATAAAACCTTGATACTTGAGGGTCATCCTTTCCTGGCCTTTTTTGCATTGTTGGGAACTTGGGCAGCTATACTTTACACTTATAAATTTATTCATAATATTTTCTTAGGACAACTTCAGGAAAAACACGAAAATATAAAAAGAGCACCATTTAGCATGCAGCTTCCAATGATTATTCTTGCATTTGCAATTATTCTCTTTGGCATACTACCAGGTATTCCACTTAAGATTATCAACACCATTGGAACTTCTTTTGGTTTTGAATCTTTAAATGTAAACATCTGGGGAATTGCTTCTGATACGGGAACATTAAATACTGTAAATATTTTTATGGCTATCTTAGTAATAGGCGTAATTTTGTGGTTGATTTTTAAAGCAGCTCGCAAATCAGTAAAAATAAATCAGTATGATAACTATGCAGCTGGTTTTTCTATACCTAAAGAAAAATATAATTATACAGTTAATTTTTATAATCCTTTATATAGAATAATTACACCTTATCTTAAAGATTTTATTGATGATTTTTATATGTGGATTTCACGAGAAATAAAAAAAATGTCTGTTTCGGTAAGACGCATATATTCAGGTGATATAGGATATTATATTATGTACATAATGCTATTTTTGGCATTATTAATTTTTGTTCAAATAAAATGGAACTTATGGTAATTATGATATTTAAAATAATATTGATGATATTTTTAGCATTTATCATTGGAATATTTTTCCTTGGATTAGCAAGAAAAATAATTGCAAGAATTCAATGGAGATATGGACCTCCTATTACTCAACCAATTATTGATATAATTAAACTGTTTAATCAAGGAAGTATGAGTCATGGTGTTTTATTCAATTTTGGAATAATTCTTTCTCTAACTGGCTCTATCGTGTTAACATTGTTCCTTCCTATGGGGAAAATGTGCCCGTTAAGTAGCTCCGGGGGACTTCTTGTAATTATATATATTATGCTTTTAATACCCTTAGGGATGGCATTGAGTAGTGGTGAGGCAGCTAATCCAAATGCAAGTATTGGTATATCAAGAAAATTTATTTTGGCTCTGGGTTATGAGGTACCATTGTTGCTTATTTTTCTTGCAGTTATGACCCATTATGATACTATTTCAATAGTTAAAATAGTAAAAATACAATCCAATACAGGATGGTCTTTAACATCCTTACCCTTATTATTGTCCGGTATTGCTTATATATTAATACTTCCCGCAATATTGGGTGTAAGACCTTTTGATATTGTTAAAGCCCCACAGGAAATTTCATCAGGTCCAATGGTTGAATATGGAGGCAAATTTTTAGCTCTTGCTACCATACAACATGCTTTTAATGAATTTATTGCGCTCTCTCTTTTTGTAAATTTATTTTTAGGAGGTGCTGGTAACCCCGGATACTTCTTTTTGAAAATGTTAGTTGTATTTTTTATATACCAACTTGTGAATGCTGTATTTTTACGTTTCAGGATAGAACAGGCATTAAAATATTTGTGGAAATGGCCAACACTGCTTGCATTAGCAGGTCTGATAATTGTTGTAATAACAAATTAAATTAATACATGGATAGAAATAAACTTGGAAAATGGTTAAAGTCCCCGGCAAAAATGGGGCATAAATATTCGCTACATGTAGTATATTTTTGTACAGGTTGTGGAATTATGGAGGTGCCACCTTCTATCACAACACGATGGGATGCAGAGAGATTTGGAATAATACCTGTTGCCAGTCCAAGACAAGCTAATTTATTTTTAATCACAGGATACGTATCTTTAAAAACATTAAAAGCAATTATACGCACTTATGAACAAATGCCGGAACCAAAATTTACCGTAGCACTTGGTTCTTGTCCTATAAATGGAGGAATGTATTGGGATTCTTATAATACTATTAAACATTTAGATAAGTATATTCCTATTGACGGTTGGATTGCAGGATGTATGCCAAGACCTGAAGCTATATTCATTGGTGTAACTCATTTGTGGACTATGATTGATAAAGAAATGGCAGATGGTTATAAAAAATACAGGAAAAATTATAAATATTACAGGGAAAATCAGGAACAAATTTATGGTAAACTTGAATGGCCACCATTATTTTCAAAGGAGGTTAAAGAATGAATAAATCACTTAAAGAAAAACTTTTATCATCATTTAGTGATATTCAAATAGATATTACTGAAGATAACAGAGTCGTTATTAATACAAAAAAAGATGATGTTATTTCTATTTTAACTTTTTTAAAAAATATAGGCTATAAACACTTAGCTCTTATTTCTTGCATTGACTGGATAGAAAAAAAAGAATTTGAGTTGGTCTATATTCTTTCTGCATATATGGATAATGATACTGAATATAAAGAGAAAGAAAAAACAAATATCTTAGTAAAAACAAAAATTTCCAGAGAAAAATCTGAATTTATCACAGTAATAAACGTTTTTACAAATGCTGAACCTTACGAACGTGAGCTGCATGAACTTTTTGGGATATATTTTGAAGGGCATCCAAGACTAACACCGCTTTTTTTGGAACTGAAGTACAAAACACCTCCTTTTAGAAAAAATTTTGATATAAGAAAATATGTAACAGACGTATTTGATAATATTCCTTTTGTGGAAGATAGAAAAGAAAAAGAAAAATAATGAGAGAAATAGAACTATATTTTGGTCCACAGCACCTTGGAATGGTTGGTAACTTTAGCATTACATTAAATGTTGAAGGTGACCGTATCTTAAAAGCTGCTGCTAATCCCGGGTTCCTACATCGCGGATTTGAAAAACTTATGGAACAAAGAACATGGATACAAAATTTTCCATTAGTATGCAGGATAAATGTTGTGGAACCTGATCCTATGGAATTAATGTATGCTATGGGTGTTGAGAAATTAGCTAATATTAAAATTCCTGAAAGAGCAAAGTATATTAGAAGTATTTATCTTGAGCTTGCTAGAATTGCTTCTCATTTGTTTGGTTTATGGGCATATTCCAATATGTTAGGTTTTGATACTGTTGCACAATGGGCAATGTATCACCGCGATCTTGTACTGGACCTTTTTGAAGAACTTACCGGTGGTAGAGTTTACCATATATATATTTGGCCAGGTGGTGTAAGACGCGATTTTCCTGAAGGATTTAAAGATAAAATAGTTAAAACATTACATACTATTGGTGGTTGTGTGCCTGATTATGATAATACATTTTTTAACAATCGAACATTTTACAAAAGATCCAAAAATATAGGAATAGTAACACGGAAAGAAGCTGAAGAAATGGGAGGAGTTGGGCAGGTTATGAGAGCAACAGGTATGAAATATGATATTAGGAAAATTGAACCTTATGCTGCTTATGATAAAGTGGATTGGGAAATACCTACTAGAAAAGATGGTGATGCGTTTTCACGCATCTGGATAGTACGTGATGAAATGATTGAAAGCGTTCATATGATATTTAAGCTGCTCGATAAAATGCCCGAAGGAGAGGTTTTTAATAAAATGCCTAATCCTTTCAAATGGAATATCCCAAAAGGAGAGGCTTATGTAAGATGTGAATCTTCAAGAGGAGAATTAGGTCTTTATATGGTTAGTAATGGCAAAGATAAACCGTATCGTGTGCATTTTAGAACACCTTCTTATTCGCACGGATTAACAATATTGGAAAAGGCATTAGTAAATGAAAGTGTTGCTGATGTAGGTAATATAATGATAAGTTTATATGTAACGGCTCCTGAAATAGACAGATAAAATAGAGGATAAAAAAATGATTAAAACAAGTATTTTAACTCCATTTAAGGCTATAAGGTTTCTTTTTAAAAAACCAAAGACATTAAGATTCCCTTTTGAACAGAAGGATACGGCATTGAGATACAGAGGTTTTCATCTTAATGATTGGGATAAGTGTACTGGCTGCGGTAATTGTGCTGATATTTGTCCTAATGAGGCTATTAAAATGGTTGAGATACCAGAAATAACACCTAATCCTAAAGAAGGTATGAAGAATGAAAGACCTGAAATTGACTATGGTAGATGTTGTTTTTGCGGCTTATGTGTTGATATTTGTCCTCCCGGTTCTCTCCGTCTTTCAAGAGATTATCTACATATTCATTTTGATACAAAAAGTTTTGTTTTTATTCCAAAAGATGAAAAAACAGACAAAGAAAATTTTCTTGATAAAAAAGATTATTCTATATTTAAAGCAAGTTTGTCACATAGAAAGAAGGATTACGAGGGATTTTCTTCTGACCTTAAATATTCATTATTTGAACCAGAACGTATAATTATGCCTCAGGTAAAACCCGAAGAACGTAAACTCTCCTTTATAGAACAAGTTATAGGTTACAGTAAAGAAGAGGCAAAAATGGAGGCCTCAAGATGTCTGGAATGTAAATTATGTGAAGAGGCCTGCCCTGCACACCTTAAAATTTCTGATTACATCAAGGCAATTTATGAAGACAAACCAGACGAATCATTGAAAAAGATTTATGAGGACAACCCAATTCCATCAATCTGTGGAAGAATATGTATGGCTCATTGTGAAGATGCCTGTTCAATCGGGAAAAGAGGCGATTCTCTTGCTATAAGATGGATAAAAAGATATGCTGCTGATACTATTCAGGATTTTAAATCCACTTTAGAGCTCAAGCCTGCTAAGTCTAACGGTAAAAAAGTAGCAGTTGTCGGTGCCGGACCAGGTGGTTTATCAGTATCTTATTTCTTAAGACTAAAGGGCTATGAAGTTACAGTATTTGATTCTTTATCAGGAGGAGGTGGAGCCATAAGGATAGGACCGCCAATTTATAGATTACCAATAGAGGCAATAGATAAAGATGTGAATTATATAAGCTCTTTGGGAGTTGAGTTTAAATTTAATACAACCATTGGGAAAGATATTTTATTTGAAGATATTTTAAAAAATTATGAAGTAGTTTATCTCGGAATAGGTACTTTTGTGAGTCGGTCGACGAGAGTGAAAAATGCGGAAAAATGTTTGTTGGCACTAAATTTCTTAAAAGAGAATAAAATAGGTGAAGGAGTTAAAGTGGGTAAAGAAATTATAGTAATAGGTGGAGGTAATGTTGCTATGGATACTGCCAGAGAAGCACTTCGTCTGCAATATATCCAATATCCTAAAGAAGAAGCTATTACAAAGACAGTATCCCTGGAAGATTGGGATATAATGCCAGCAACAGATGAAGAAATTAAAGAGGCAAAAGAAGAAGGAATACAATTCAATCCTGCATGGGGACCAAAAGAAGTTGTCCTTGATGAAAAAGGAAATATTAAAGGATTGTTATGCAAAAAGGTTAAATCAGTATTTGATGAACAAAAAAGATTTTCTCCTACATTTTTTGAAGAAAAAACAATATTGCTGAAAGGTGATATGATTATTGAAGCTATCGGTCAAGGATCTGACTTTTCATTCATGCCGGAAGAATTATTTAAGAAACTTGAATTTACACCAAGAAGAAAAGTAAAAGTTGATGATAATGGTATGACTTCTATACCAAAAATTTTTGCAGGCGGCGATATTGTAAATATTAATTTAGATGCTGTTACTGCAATTGCTGATGCAAAAGTTGCTTCACAAGGAATAGATAATTTTTTGTCTTCTATTTAATATAATTTTTTAAAATTATTACAAACAAAAATTTTTTTAATCAATTAACAGTAACTACTGATATTCTTTTTTTACCGTCTATTTTAATAGTTAATGGTTTATTAAAACGTATATGTTTAAAATATTTAGTTCTATTGATTAATTTCTGTTTATTCAAAATATCAAAATTAATAT
>Ga0307991_1001084_pt1 | contig 19397 bp, 12 predicted proteins | sample EllFjometagen131_FD_203146 | JGI IMG/M metagenome (GOLD analysis project Ga0307991, IMG submission 203146) | Marine microbial communities from Ellis Fjord, Antarctic Ocean - #131 | ecosystem: Environmental > Aquatic > Marine > Unclassified | place: Southern Ocean | collected 2014-10-08 | reverse complement strand
GGAGATGTACAATGAATACCCAACCAGATAGTCTGACCGGCATAGGATGAAAGATCAATCAAAAATGATTCCCATGTTACTGTAGCTCCACTAAACACATAAGATAGTTCTGGTGTGGCAGGAAAATCACCTGGATTTGGACCAACATTACTGATGTAAACTTCGAATTCTTCCTCGATGCAATACTCGCTGTAATTTCCAGCCATAAAGCTGAATTCGGAAGTAGCTGTAACTGACACGGCAGGTGATACCAGCCAGTCATCATTTGCTGGATCATCATACATACAGGCAGCACACTGAGCAGAGTTATAGCCTCCATCCAAGATACCCCAGGTATTGTCGTTGTTCACATTAAAAACACTGAAGTCTGAAGGAATAACCGCTCCTTCAAAGCCTTCAATTCCACTGAAAGGTAAATCCGGTGCCAGCCAGTTCAACTGAACTGAATTGCCGTTGGAAATTTCTGCTGTCAAACCGGTTGGTGCCGGTGTTTGCGCCCATACATTTACCAATAAAGCTAACATCATTGTGAAAACTAATAATTTGACTCTCATAACTTTCTCCTTTTATTTTTTTGTTGAGATCATATTACGCTTCTGCATGTGATTAAACTCTTTGCATACCATAATGCATTACACTTTGTAAGGGTTTTGCTAATGATTTTGAAAATTTCTGACACTGATTGAATATCATGAATTTATCATTTGAACTATTCATGATTTCAACTAGAAGATTGTCTTCTGACAGGTTAAACTTGAAGCGTGAAAACAACTCAATCCTGCCTTTTTCGCAGCGATCAATATAAGTAAAATCATTGGAGAATCTTACAAAATAGTAAGAATCATCCTGATTGAACTCATTTTGATTGAATCTATCAACTATGCTGATTACTTCTAATCTAATCTCCTCAGATACCATTTACAAACCATCCCCTTTTTCTTTTCTTAATTGCAAAAAGTATGCCAATTAACAACTTACCGCGTATCTCATAATATTGCAGCGTATTAGATAGCAATAACCTCAACTCATATTCTGTTCCATATTGCAACATTGTTTAGTTTTGTAACGTTTTGATTTTTCCTAATGTTGCAATACGTAACAAAGAATTTGACAATCCAAATCAATCCACAAATTCTGTCGTAGTGAGGTAAGATGAAAAAGAATATTAGCGATCCTGTAGCTTCTGAAGTGAAAGATGCCATAAATCTTCTCATCAAAGATGGGTGGAAAAACTATCGGAAATACAAGATGCATACAGCTCGGGATTTTGCTGATCAAATTTTAAAAATTGCCAAAACCAATTCATACCCCCGTGGAATCATGATTGCCTATTATTTGTATGGTTTGATAAACGCTTCACTAAATAGATTTGATTTGGCGCTGGATGATTACTTTGAAGGCTTGAAAGCAGTGTTAAACAAAACGGATGATGATTCGGAATCGATGGCTTATGAAAACATCGGACGCTGTTACGGTCAATTGGAAGATTATGAGAAATCAATAGAATATTTCAAAAAATCTCTTAACCTGACTAAATCTTATAGTATCTGCAATAATATCGGAGAGTGCTACTTGCGCATGGATCAAGTTGATCTGGCTTATGATTTCTTGTTTGATGCCTATCGAAAATTAATAAAGGATTCAGTCCCAAAAGATAAACCCTTTGTCTTTTGTGATCTGTGTTTAAATTTATCTCGTGTTTATTTGAAAAGAGGACAATCAGAGAAGGCCTTGAAGATATTGCAGGAAGTATTGGAATTTGATGTAGGCGATAAAGACATGAAAATCAATAGTTCTTTTAACTCTGCAATGGGATCAGCTTACTCGCATCTTGGACAATTTGCTCTGGCAGAAAAACATCATCAGAAAGCCATTCAATGTGCTGTTCAATATGATTCCAAAGAAGTATTGTATGAAAGTTATCGCAATTATGCCGAACATTTTAAAATGCAGGGAAAATTTGAAGACGCCTTCCATCAAAATGAAAAATATCTTGAGACTAGAAATGCACTCTTTTCCACTGAAATAACTAATAAAGTTTTAGCACTTTCCGCCCATTTTGACAAAGAGTTAAAAGACTTAGAAATCACTCAGAAGGAAATTGAACAGGGCAAAAATGAAATTGAAAATAAACTGAAACAATTGCAGGCTATTTATGCCAGTGTAAGCGGTATCGGTAAGGTTGGAATATTTTCAGAGAAGATGAAAAGCATTATGAAAATGGTGGATTTCTTCCATTTGGATCGCAGCGTTCCAGTTTTGATCGAAGGAGAAACCGGCACCGGTAAAGAGATAATTGCCCGAATGATTCATTTCAATCGTTCTGAAGATCAAGGACCATTCGTCATCTTGAACTGTTCAGCTATCTCAGCCACTCTTTTTGAAAGCGAATTATTCGGGTATGAAGAAGGAGCTTTTACTGGAGCTAATCAAAAAGGTAGAATGGGAAAATTCGAATTAGCTCAGGACGGAACTTTGTTCCTTGATGAAATTGGTGATCTACCCATCGAACTTCAGCCCAAACTGCTGCGCGCACTCCAGCAGAAAGAAATATACCGAGTTGGTGGTAACAAACGAATTCCTTTGAACGTCAGAATCGTAGCCGCTACAAATCGTGATTTGCGGCAGGAAATTAAAGCAGGAAATTTCCGTAGCGATCTATATTATAGATTGAATACAGGGCATATCTTCATTCCAAATCTGCAAGAACGTGATGAAGAAATTATTCCTCTAGCACAGATGTTCCTGATTAATTTCAGCAAAGAAAAAAGAAAACACTTTCAATATATCGAGACTGCTGCTGCTGAAATACTACAATCCTTCTCCTGGCCGGGAAATGTACGTGAACTCCGAAATGCAATTGAGCGCATTGTACTTTTGAATGACGATGTTTGTCTAAAAAAGGAGCATCTGAACTTTATAACTGGAATAGAGCAGCAAGAAGGTGGATTTGACAAAGTCCAATTTGATTTCAGGGATGAGGAATTGCAGCTTTCCAGCATTGAAGGACAGATTGTTTCCAACGTTCTTAAAATGCATCAGGGCAGTATCAGTAATGCTGCCAAGTATCTGAAAACTTCCAGAAACCGAATTTATAATAATCAACATTAACTCTATCTGATGGAGAAATAAATGGAAAATAATGAACATCATAATTTAGATGATTTGATACTCGAAGCTAGAAGCCATCTTGATGATAAAGAATTTGATAAAATGATCAGTATAGCTCATGAAATCGAGGAGCATACAAAAGAAAAAAATAACGAGGAAGGCTTGTATTATGTTGCTGCCTTAAACGCACGCATCTTGGAAGCAAAGAATCTATTGAACCTGGCTCTAAAGAATTTCATGAAATCCTTGCAGCATGCTCAACACATCAATGACAATATATTAACTTCGGAAGCTTTTAATAATGTGGGACGCTGTCATGGCAAAATGGAAAATCTGGGAATGTCTATCGAGTATTTTGAACAAGCTTTAACTTTCAATCCCAAAAATGTGAAAGCATTGAACAACCTGGGTGTTGCGAATATGCGCTTGGACAATAACGAAAAAGCTTTGCAGTATTTCTTGAAATCATACCCGCTTTGCTATCAGGAAGGCTACACCCTCTCGGCAGCAATAAACTTGGAAAACATCGCTGCGCTTTACACCAGAACGAATCAACTGGAAAAAGTTGAAGAGTATCTACAGAAAGCAGAAAAAATAGCAGCTGAAGTTAATGATCCAGGTTTGGATTGTTCGATTCTTAATCACCGTGGAGATCTGCTTTGCCACCAAAAAGATTATGAGAATTCAGAAAAGATTCTGAAAAAAGCATTGAAAATGGCAAAAAAACTTGATGACAGAGATGTTGAAATCAGCTGTTATCAGAATCTGGTTGACTTGTATAAATCCAAAAGTGATTTTAAACAAGCTTACAAATTTCAAAACATTTTGATCGAGTTAAAAGAGAAAATGCACAAACAAAGGTTAGAATCCAAGGTTTCGGAATTGTATTCACAATTTGAAATTGGATTGAAAGAACAGAGAAAGAAAAAAGACCAATTGGAAAAAGAAAAGTTGGAAGCAGAAAAGCGTCTTGTTCATCTGCAAAGGGTTTATAGCAATATTTTAGAAATTGGCAGTTTGGGCATATTTTCTGAAACAATGCGTAAGATCATTCAAACCGCAGACACTATCCATTTAGATCGAAACATTCCTACCCTAATCGAAGGAGAGACAGGCACTGGCAAAGAAATTATTGCCCGGATAATTCATTACGGCAAAGAAAAGAATCCAGCCCCTTTTATTGCAGTAAATTGCTCAGCTATATCACCTTCTCTTTTTGAAAGTGAACTTTTTGGCTATGAGAAAGGTTCGTTTAGCGGAGCCAAAAGAAGCGGACAAGCTGGTAAATTGGAATTAGCCCAGGGTGGTTCTATATTTTTTGATGAAATTGGAGAGCTTCCTATGGAAATGCAATCCAAGTTACTAAGAGCAATTCAACAAAAAGAGATCTATCGCATTGGGGGTCAGAAACCAATCTCATTGGATATCCGCTTCATCTTCGCTACCAATCGAAAACTGGCCGAAGAAATAAAGCAGGGAAAATTTCGACTTGATCTATTTCACCGCTTAAATGCTGGTTATATTCTGATTCCACCTTTACGAGAAAGAAAAGATGAAATCCAACCATTGGCGCAGATGTTCCTGCAGCAATTTGCCAAAAATAAAAACAGCAAATTCCAATTCATTAATTCTGAAGCGGGAATTATCCTGGAACAATATACCTGGCCGGGAAATGTGCGGGAATTGAAAAATGCTCTTGAAAGGATAGTTCTTCTTCATAATGAAACTCAGATTTTGCCTAAACATCTCAGTTTTCTCAGTGATGCTTTCTCGGATGACATAAATGACAAGATCTCAGGAAAGATAACGTTAGAATTACCAGAAGATGGAATTAAACTGGATGATCTTCTGGATGAAATTATCCGAAGAGCATATCAGCATTTCGAAGGAAATGTAACAAAAACAGCGAAACAACTAAATATTTCCAGAGCGAAAGTTTATCGGAAAATTCGAAACCTTAGTAATAATTAATATTACGGAATCATATAATTGTCTCTACAATAAGAAATGTAGATAACATTTCATCACTTGGATTTATAAACAAAGTTCTGATAGTGTCCACTTGACTCCATCAGATATAAATAAAGCCGCTCATCGAGCGGCTTTATGCTATTTATTGGAGACAATTTTGAATTACTTCATCAAAATCATCTTCTTAGTTTCTTGATATTTTTCTGCTTCCATTTTATAGAAATAAATTCCGCTGGAAACTGGTTTTCCTGAATCATCAGTTCCGTTCCAGGTAACTGATCCCTCAACTCCGTTCAGGTTGACAGTAAATTGTTTTACAAGTTGACCTTTCAAATTGTAGACTAGAAGTTCTGATTCATCCGTTGAACCTATAGGTAATGTGAACGAGATAGTCGTTGTAGGGTTAAAAGGATTTGGATAATTAGAGATCAAAATCTCATTTTTTGCAGATATGTTATTTTCGTGTACAGATACTCCACCCAGATCATCCAAATATGGTCTGTGAGAATTGGAGAATTCCAGATTATTATTTATATCCCAATTAATTGACCAGGTCATCAAACCTCTGAAATCGGTATATCCGTCTGGATTTGCCAGCTGATACTGTCCACCAAATGGAATTCCTAAAATAAGATAATCTAGTACTGTATGAACCACATCAGGTGCTGTGTATCCGCTGCCGGCTGCAGAAGTGGAAGCCGGTAATCCGATTGCTACTTGTCCTGGAGCCAAAGGTTCAAAGAAAATATTATTCACATAGACATTCACATTAAAGCCAGCAAGCAGCATATCTGCCATTGCCACATGAAAATCGGCAGAAGGAGGATTGTAAGAAACTCCATCACGGCCATACATCGAGCCGGTATTGTAATGCTGAACATGGACATAAGTCCAGCGATCCCGCAAAGCATGAATGAGAGGAAGATACGCTCCCCAAATACCGACATAAGTTCCATATCCACCTTGAACGTAGGCAGTTTCAGGAGCAGTTGTAAGCATCATGTCAGGATACAGATCTGTAAGTTGAGTTATCGCATCGATTAGGTTCACAATCTTGGGTGTGGTTGGATAACGGAAATCATTATCTCCAGTATCCAGCGAAATAGAACCGCCTTCCAGATCAATATCAATACCATCAAATCCGTAAATATCAATTATTGCACTCATTGTTGTAACAAATTCTTCGACATCATCAACTGTGAGAAGTGAAACTGGATGATTAGCTCCCCCAATGGAAATTACAACTTTTTTGTTCAGACTCTGAAGCAATACAATATCATTTATAAAGTCATTTATATTCGGATAAATTCCTGAATCTGGAGTGAATTCCATGGTTGAACCAAAAGCAACTGTAGGTGTAGCAAAAGCTATATTGATCACATCATAAGCCTCTGGAATCTCTGTAAGATAAACAGTATTTGGAGTGTATCCCCAATTATGCCAGTAACCAACAATTATCTTTTCGGGAAGCGTTTGAGACATTAATGCAGTAGACAAGAATAAAATTAATAAAATTAACAGTTTCAATTTTCTCATTTATTCTACCCCCAAACAATTTCTGAAATCACAGCTTATATTAATCAAGTTTTATATTTATTGCCCCAGAAATTTCCGGGGCAATAAATTTGGCTGGTTCCTGAATCATTCCTACTTCATCAGAATCATTTTTTTTGTAGAACTATAACTACCTGATTTTAACTTATAAAGATAAATACCGGAAGAAACTGGTTGATCTGTTTGGTCTGTTCCATCCCAAACAATTGAAGATTGAGAATTGAAAATTGAAAATTTACTGATTTGCTGACCTTTCAAGTTGTAGATTATTAGTTCAGCTTTATCAGTTGATTCAGTTGGTAATGAGAATGAAATAGTTGTAGATGGATTAAATGGATTTGGATAATTCTGGTTCAGTATTGGATGTAAAATTACTATACCATCAGCTGAGACATATTCAAACTCCTCTGTTATCAATTCAGATTCAAAACCACCTGAATATAATACAGAAACCCCAGCTTCATGCATTCCAGGACTGAGTGTTTCAGTGTATTCATATGAAGTTTCAGTAGTTGTTCCAACTTCTGCACCATCAATGTAAACTTTATATTCATCAATTCCCCGGCTTGCAGTTGGAGGATTCCAACTTAAAGATACTGTTTGATCGATCAACTCCACGACCAGGTCAGTTGGTGGATTTAAATAAATTGTAACTCCCGCAAATCTCTGATCAGATTCTCCTTCGTCATAAACTGCAGAAATAGAAAAGGCATAAGTTCCAGAATTCAAATCGATATCCGTATATTCCAAATTTACCAGATCATTTAATTCTGCTATCAAAATTCCATCTCTATATACATTGTAACCTGTAAGTTCACGAGTTACTGCTGGTGCTTCCCAGGTTATTAATACCGAATTGTAATCTTCAATAACTGCTTCTACATTTACCGGAGGTTCCAAAGGTGGTAACTGATCACTAACCATTCTAACGTTATCAATGTGAAAGAATGCCGAGATTGCACAACCCTCATATTTCCATCCTAAAAATCCATTACCTGTGTAAGAGGAGATATCATAAGAATATTCTTCCATTGGTAGCCCTGGTGTGAATGAGTCAACTTCTACAAAAGTTGATGGATCTTGAGGATCTGAAACAAAACCCCATGCGATATCAGGATTATAACCCGGAATACCATCTAGATTTCCAACTTCAAAAAAAAGAGTATTTGCAGGGGTAAGATCAATTTCAGGAGATACTAACATAATGGGATTATTGGTACCACTTTGTCTGAAGAAAATAACTTCCCCACCAAACCAGTACAGAAAATCCGGATAAGTTACATGGACAGTCCAATCAACTGGAATTTCTGAGCCAAAATCTTCATAAAAATAGTCTTCGGGAATTTCCATAATTACATCAACTATCACGTTTTGATCAATAATCTCTGCAACTCCTGATACGGGAAATAATCCTGTTTTGGAGATATCATAATTATAATTGCCAGGAAAAATTCCTTCATAAAAAATCTGGCCATTACCATCAGAATATTTTGTACCATATTCTTCTAGAAAATTTTCGGCTCCTTCAACAAGATTACCATCAGAATCTGAAATATTAAAAGTTACTGTGTAGTCATCAAAAGTTCCAGTAACATCCACCATCTCAGATTGGATCAATTCATGATCTGTATCATCCTGAATAAAAACGATAACTGAAAGATCGTTGGGTTGTTCCATAAAGGTATTGCTCATTTCAATAGTATCAACTAACTCTAATTGACTTCCAGCAGCAAAAGCATCAAGACTCATACCGGTACCATCCGGATTTAATGCCATTAATACATTATGAAAATCAGTCTCAAAATTTATACCGACATTACCAACAGTAATTTTTTCTACTACAGCGGCATAGAATTTAAGCCCAGCGTCATAAGCTTGATCAGCATCGATTGTTGTTTCCACCGTTACCAGGTTATTTTCATCAATGCTGGCAACTACTGATAATTCCAAACCTGTTTCTTCAGCCAAAAATGTTTCAAAATGTTCCTGTGTAAAACTCCAGACATCATCATATGCTCCATTACTAACAAGTTGCGGAACTCCATTAACACCATAATAGCTAACTCTAGGTCCTGTTTCTGGAATGTAATACGGATCACCTGAACCGGGCCAGTTCACCTGGTATTTGATAAGACTATACTGCCCTGTATTGCTTGAGAGAACTCCGTCCAAAATTGGATTGGAATTTGCGCAAGGTGGGCAGGTGGAACTTGTGAAAATTTCGAATAGCGGTTTTTTGGGAACGGCCAACAAGGATGTGGCTACCGTCACTAAAATCGTTAACAACATAATACTTCTCTTCATTTCTTTTCTCCTTTTTTTTGATTGTTAGTTATCTATGGGATACTGCTTTATAAATTCTTCCAATGGTTTAGCTACATTCCAATAGAACTCAAAAAGTTCTATCATCGCAACTGTAAGGTATGTATAAGAAACTGACATCATACTAAAATTCTTGGTAGATCTCCGTTCTCGACTCAAAGTAAAAAGTGCATGATTCTCATCAAAAATCACCAGTTTCAAAGGTAATTTCATAGATACACGTACATCAAAATCAGCTCCTCCATCACGTGCAGCAAATACAGAATGAGCGAATTCTTTGTACCCTATTTCATCATACTCATAAATCTGCTTGATCTTCAAGTGTTTTCCGATCTGATCTTGCATACGATCGTCGGAATCTTTTTTGTTGTTATCCATAATAATTGGTGCTTTTATAAAGACTCTTAATACATTCTGGCATTCGTATTGAAGCTGTTTTATTCTTTCTCCGATGGCAGATTGGCTAGTGAGAATTTGAACATGCTCACCAGGAGATACATCTTCATTAACACTGTCAAATATCGTCTGAAGGTTTTTAGATGTTTCTTTAATAGCTCTTTCTTTGAGCTGCATATCTGCACGCATCTCATTTATTATATTGTCGATTGCGATTTCCGGAGCTACAGCTTTATAACTTTTGGTTGCACCGGGTAAGATTTTACAAAATCCTTTTTGGATCAGGTTATCCAGCACTTCATAAATTCTACCTCGGGATACATTTGAATTTTTCGCCAAGTTGGTAGCACCAATTTTATCGGCGTTTATTAATTCGAGATAAACCTTTACTTCATACTCTGTAAGCCCAATTAAAGAAAGCTTAGTCTGCATTTCTTTCACACTGGTTTTATTCATCATCACCTCTCTGGTGCAACAGAATTTGTACCATTTAATCTGTCAAGCATTACATTGTACCTGAGAGGTGTTGCATTTTTACATAATGTAATTTTATTTAAGAACAGAGAAGGTAGAATGGTAAATTAGATTGCAAAAGATCGAATCTGAATTTCACCATCTAAGCTGACGAAATTCTATCGGATAACCTGAATGTAATCAGCTCTTTGTTGAAGGATGGAAAAGTTCTGATAGTGTCCACGTGGTCCCACCATAAATCCATAAAGCCGCTCATCAAGCGGCTTTAATTTTAATCTATGTTTAGATCTAGATTTTACTATTTCATAAGAATCATTTTATTTGCTTTCTCAAAATCTCCACTTCTCAATTTGTAGAAATAAATACCGCTAGAAACCGGTTTTCCTGTTTCATCTGTTCCGTTCCAAACTACAGAGTTAAACTGTTGATCGCTTGGCGAATTGATGGGGAAAGTTTTAATTTTCTGATCTTTCAAATTATAAATTGTCAATTCAGGATTTTCATTATTTTCGGTGTTCAATTCAAATGAAATTGTTGCCGAAGGATTAAATGGGTTTGGTTAGTAACTATGTCATTGTCATCAATATCAACACCGCTTTGTACACCAAACCATTCCAGAGCTGCAACAAAAACTTGCTCGCGGTCGGCAGTGTCAGAAATAGCTTCCAAAGGAAAACCAAAAGTCAAAGCTTTATATGTATCGTTTACAGAAATTGCAGACTTCCTGGTGGGGATGCCATTGTAGGTGAGAGCAACTTCAGCAATATCCAGCAGATCAAATGTGTTTGGATCTCCCAGATTTCCAGCTCCGCCACCAACGGCTGAATCAATTTTGCCAAATTACGAGCTGGTGGAAGATATACAGGTATTCGCAAAATGATTCTATTAAAATAAATTCTATTGGATTTAGTAAACAGAAATACTCCAGTTGCTTTGCTAGGGTATTTTTTTTAGAATCTATCTATGATTTGAATTGCAAAGTTAACTTTTTTCTTGACGTTTTCGACTAAAAAACGGAATTGGTCGAAAGATTCAAGAGGAGTAGTGAATGGATGAAAAGAAAAGCCGAATAGTTACAGTAGCCAAAGAAATGATTGCGCTTTACGGTTTCAAAAAAACCACGATGGACGAAATTGCGGCTAAAGCTCGGATGGGAAAATCCAGCATGTATTACTACTTTAAAAATAAGGAAGATATCTTTGCTGAGATCGTGCGTATCGACTCCGATCATTTTCGTGAGAAATTGAAAGAAGTCATAAAATCTGCTTACAGTCCCCAGGATAAAATAATGCAGTACGTTCGCACTAGAATGCTGCATCTAAAGGAACTCAGCAATTATTACAAAACTCTCACCAACGAATATCTGGATCACTATTTTTTCATAGAGCAGGTGCGAGAAGACTTCTATAATTTAGAAAATAAAACCTTAAGCATCTTAATAAATACAGGTATCGAACAAGGTGTTTTTGCACCTTGCGATGTTGATGTTGCCGTTCATATGATAGCAATTGCGATCAAAGGTTTGGAGTATCCCCTTTTCATCCAGAAAAAACAGGATTTAGAAAGGGACAGTAAACACATGATGGAGATTATTTTTAAAGGAATTGAAGCGAGAAATTAAAATTTTTTAAGTTTTTATCGACTACAAAACTAAAATAGTCGAAAGTTTAAGGAGGTACTATGAATATATTGATGATTTACCCGGAAACCCCGACAACATTTTACAGTTTTCGGAATGCATTAAAGTTCATTTCCAAAAAATCTGCCGAACCACCTTTGGGATTACTGACAGTTGCAGCCTTACTTCCTAAAAGCTGGCAGATAAAGTTAATAGACATGAATGTTGAGTTTTTGAAAGATAAATATTTCGAAAATATCGATTTTGTGTTCATTAGCGGAATGGATATCCAGATCAAATCGTTTCAAAATGTAGTGAAGAAGTGCAATCAAAAAGGGATAAAAGTTGTAGCAGGTGGTCCGATGGTAACCATGGAACATACTAAATTTCTGGGTGTAGATCATTTCATCTTGAACGAAGCTGAGATTACATTTCCAAGATTTCTAAAAGATTTAAAGGCTGGAACTTTGCAGAAAGTATATTCAACTTCAGAATTTCCGGATATATCTCAAACGCCGATTCCACGTTGGGATTTGCTGAATATGACTAAATATGCCAACATGAGTATGCAGTATTCACGAGGATGCCCATTTAATTGTGAATTCTGCAGCATCACTTTTTTGAATGGAAGAATTCCCAGAACTAAATCTAAAGAGCAATTCCTCAAGGAACTAGACTCTCTACGTGAATGGGGATGGCGTGGAGGTGTATTTATTGTCGATGACAATTTCATCGGCAACAAAGCCAAATTAAAATCGGAAATTTTACCCGCTCTCATAAAATGGTCAGAAAGATTTAAATTTCCGTATAAGTTTTCTACTGAAGTTTCAATCAATTTAGCTGATGATCAGGAGTTGATTGATCTGATGGTTAAAGCAGGATTTCATTCAACCTTCGTCGGCATCGAAACACCCAATGATGCCAGCTTAAAAGAATGTGGAAAAACACAAAATCGGAAACGAAATTTATTAGAATCCGTGAAGAATCTGCAGAAATCTGGATTAATGGTGTCTGCAGGATTTATCATAGGTTTCGATAATGACCTGCCCAGTATTTTTAAACAGCAGATAAATTTCATTCAAAAAAGTGGAATTGTGACGGCTATGATCGGTCTGTTAAATGCTCCTATCGGTACAAATTTATTCAAACGATTGAAAAGAGAAAACAGACTGCGTCAGAACATAAGTGGCGATAATATGGATGGAACAATCAACTTTGAGCCTTCGATGAAATATCAGAAACTAATCGAAGGTTATAAGAAAGTTTTAGAGACAATCTACTCACAAAAAAATTATTATGAGAGAATTAGGGTGTTTCTGAAAGAATATTATCTTCCAAAAGGAAACAAACAAAAAGTTAAATTCAGAGATGTGAATGCTTTCTTTAAATCGATCTGGAAATTAGGTTTTTTGGAAAAGGGAAGAAAGTATTATTGGAAGCTTTTGTTTTCTACACTCAGATACTATCCTCAGAAGTTTTCAGTAGCTATGACTCTCTCAATCTATGGCTATCATTTCAGGAAAGTCGTGCAAGCTATTTAAATAATATTGGAGAAAAATTATGATAAGAATACCAGAATTAAGAATTGGAAACTTGATCGCAAAACTACCCATCATCCAGGGTGGAATGGGCGTAGGAATTTCCATGGCAGGTCTGGCCTCAGCCGTAGCAAATGCAGGTGGAATTGGTGTGATATCTTCGGTAGGATTAGGTATGTTAGGACACACTTCAGTAAAGACATATCGTGAAGATAATAAAACTGCATTACGAGAAGAAATTCGTAAAGCCAAGAGGATGACAAATGGTATTATAGGTTTGAACATTATGGTAGCCGTTTCAGATTTTGATGAAATGGTGAAAATTGCTTTGGAAGAAAAAATCGACATTCTCTTTCTAGGCGCTGGATTGCCCCTAAAATTACCAGTTGGAATTTCAGTAGATTATTTGAAGAAAATGAAAACAAAAATAGCTCCCATTGTTTCTTCAGGACGGGCAGCTACACTGATTTTTAAAACCTGGGATAAACATTTTGCTCATGTTCCTGATGCAGTTGTTGTAGAAGGTCCTTTAGCCGGAGGCCATCTTGGTTTCAAACCACAACAGATAGATGATCCTGATTTTTCTTTGGAAAAGATTATGCCGGAAGTATGTGATGCGGTGAAAATGTATGAAACCAAATATCGCAAAACTATTCCTGTGATAGCAGGAGGTGGTATTTATGATGGTGACGACATCTATAAATTCATGAACATGGGAGCCAGCGGTGTGCAGATGGGAACCCGTTTCGTGGCTACCGATGAATGTGATGCTGATATCGAATTCAAGAACCAATACATCAAGTGCAAAAAAGAAGATATTGTCATCATCCAAAGTCCTGTTGGTTTACCTGGAAGAGCCATTTTAAACGATTTTCTCACGGATGTAAAAGCTGGAATCAAAAAACCATTTCGATGCCCCTGGAAATGTTTAAAAACCTGTAATTTTAAAACTTCTCTCTACTGTATTGCCAATGCTTTGATGAAAGCAAAAATCGGTGAATTGAAAAATGGTTTCAGTTTTGCAGGAGCTAATACCTGGCGGGTTGATAAGATAATTTCGGTGAAAGAATTAATGGATTTGCTGGTGCAGGAATTTGAAACAGCAATAGTGAAACAACGTCTTGCTTTTGGCTTGAAGTAGAGAAAAAAACTCGTTCCTAAGATAACTTAGGAACGAGTATATTGTGTAATTGGATTTAGTTTAAATAAATTATACTTTAATTAAAAGGTTAATAACAAAACCTCTGTTTTTGTAGTTTGAGTTAGACGGAACGTCATTTATCATATCCGACAAACCAGAATAATTCGTACCTCTTATGCCAAATTTTGGACCAAACATTACATCTGCTCCTACAAGAGCACCATAATCAATGTTGAACACGTCTGCATCAATTGTTCCTGAATCAGAATCATAATCGTCTTTTGCTTCCCATTTACCACCCAGACATTTTCTAATCTGTAAACCACTCACTATGTCAAATTGTTCAGATAATGGAATTGTGATCAATCCCGGTCATGAAGCTTTGCTACCCAATATTCCACTGGAAAATATTGTTGTTAAGGCTGAAGCGATCAAAACTTAAGAGTTATTTTATCTCCATTTATTACACTTTCCAAAACGATAAATATACCAGCATCATTTTCTAATATTTGTGTCCTCTGACCATAAATAACTTTTTGGGGACGTCTGGGAAGCTTGAAACTGAGATCATCAACCGAGATTCTTCCTGAGAACTACGTGCAAGAAACGTCAAAATGTCATTCATCCAAGGTCATAAAATCAAGATCGATGTGGTAGGTGATGAGTTTAGGGTTAGTTAACTCACTCTGCTGTTTTCCCTTAACAGGGCAGAACATGAGAAGAGAAAGTAGAAATTATTTTGGATGACTCTTTTTGCGAGGAGTTCATTCGTTTTTTTGTTATAGTGCAACCAAGTTTTTATTTAATTCTGTTTTTATTAATTTTATGTATGATTTTTCATTTTGTAAAAGTTGTACTCTTTTTTGGAAACAAGCCATCTTTTGTAGCTCTTCCAAAATATTTTGATCATGAAATATTAGTTCTTTATAAGTATTTTCAATTGCTCTTTTTTTATATTCCTTAATTTTTTTATATGGAACGTTGTTAATAATTTTCCAAGAACCATTTTCTTTTCTTCTTTTAAAGTCAATTTCTACAAGTAATCTAGGTGAAATTGCTATCATGATATTTTTGTGATTAAGTAATACTGGAGTATCGGGCAAGGGAAAGCAATGATAATCGGTTTTGAAAATAGACCAATGTGAAATGGCTAATGGTTCTATTAATGCAGATAAGATTTCTGGATTACTCATTGTATTCTTTAAAAAAAGAAAGTATTCAAAAAGTTCATTTTCTGCCTTTTTAAAATATTCTATTGAAGCGTTTAGAAATGCATGCCCTCGCATAAACTGACAAACAATAAACGTTGATAAATCACCAATATCGCATCTGCTATTTATTTTTTCAGTTTGAACAACTTTTAATAAAGTGTCAAAAGTTGGAGTAGATTCAAAACTATCAAAAATTTGTTCTAAAGGCATAATCAGGTCACAAGGATCTTGTTCAAGATATTCACTTAATTCGCTTAGTTTATTGGGATAATTCTTTTTGCAAAAATCAATCATCATGGTAGGTGTTATTGTCGCATATCCAATTTTCGTTTCTACATGAACTTTTTCAGTAATTGTTTTAAATATTTTATTGGATTTTATATTCAGTGAGTAGATCTCTTGTTTACGAGCATTTAAATTACTTGAGATGCTACATATCTTACTTTTGTAATAATTCTCATTCCAGTAAGCTATCCATTTACATGGATTGGTATGATTGTTTTTCGTAAGTTTCAATTTTCTCCTTCGACTCCGCTCAGGATGATTAAGATTCTTTTGTTCGTTTTTTATTCGTAGTTTATTATTCGTGTTTTTTCGATCTAATCAGCTAATAATTTCAACATCCAAAAAGTAGATTCTAACGCAAGTCCATTTTTTGATTTCCTATTTTCACCGAGGCCCATATGATAGCCAGTGATAAAATAAGAGTTATTTTTCTCGTTAAGATATTCTTTTGGGAAAAGATATGTTCCATTTTTTTGCTTGAATTGCTCTAAATGTTGTAAACAATTTTTATACCATTTACTTTCTCGAGCACCTTTAAAAGGTCTCATAAGGATCATACGAGTTACAATATTCTGCTTGTGAAATTCATTAAGATTAAAATTGGAAAACCCAGGTAGCCAAACATTCCAACCCAACACAGTATACCGTTTTACTCCAGCCATAACTATTCCGTAACCATCTGGGAATTTTTGATATTTTTCATTTAAAATATAGGAAATAATTTGATCGATCTTATCAGGGAATTCGTCATAAAATGCTGAGAATGTAAGAAGATCATGTATCCATGGTAGTTTGAATTTTCCATCAAGATATAATTCAGGATCAATAAGTGGATGATCATCAAAGGCTTTAGAAATTCCCTTATAATTAGCTTTATCAGCGAAAATTGAAAAATTATTATCTTTAGTAAAATTGTAGATCATATTGATCCGTTCTCGAACAAATGTACTGACGGGTTCAATATCTTTAAAACCCGAAGCAGATAAAAATGAAGCAATAAGATTTTCATAGAAGAAATCAATAGGATTCTCAATTGGTTCTTCTGATTCTGTTTCAATACTTTCTTTTAACCATTTCACATATGATTTTGATGAATCTTCCAATTTATTAAATCCAGCTTTGATACCCATGAAGATAAGTTTACCCATGGCATTTTCGAAGCAATAATCATAGCTGCCATGTATATAATTTAGCCTTCGCTTATCTTTTAAGCACTTCATCCAATAATGAGCTTTTGGTGTTTTCATTAATTCAGTTCTTAAAGAAGAAATATTGTACTCAGACTTATCATTAGCAAGTTCTGTTGCCGTGCGATATCGAATTACCGCATCTCCGTTTTCAAAAAGCCAGTCAATTAGTTCATTTTTATTCATTCATTTTCCTTAATACTATTTAATTCACTAATGTATTGAAAATAATATAGATATAATGTCAATAAAAAAAAAGAGGTGGAAATAAACCACCTCTAATTATTTGCGTAGTTAAATGGTTATTTTAGTAAAATACATTTCCCTATGAATAACTGTAAATCAGCCTTTAATTTATAAAGATAGATACCTGAAGCTATCGAACGATCATCATCATCATCACCATTCCATTCTATTGAATGCTCTCCAGCAGATAGTTTTTCTTGGATCAAGGTTTTTATCAACTGTCCTTTCACGTTGAAAATTTGTATCGTAACATCTGAATCCCCAGCAAGATCAAATCGTATGGATGTGCTGGGGTTGAATGGATTAGGATAATTTCCGTGTAATTTTGTTACTAATGGAATTAATCCATTTCCACTGCTTGTTAATTCAATAGTAACTACATTTGATGATTCAGATTCTTGCCCATCAGAATAAATTGCTGTTACATAGTATTCATAAATAGCTATTATAAGGTCTTCATCTGTGTATGTAAGTTCATTAATTTCAGCAATTTCAACTTCATCTCTATATACTTTGTAGGATGTTACTTCTCTTGTAGTTTGGGGCTCATCCCATTCTAAGATAATATCATTATATTCAATTGTATATGTAAGGTTTTGTGGAGCAAAACAATAGTTCAAAACAACATCTAGAGTAGTAATCTGTTCTGAAATGACTTCTACATCTTCGATTGTTACAGATTCGTATGTAGGCAAAGAAAATGTTACATCATATAATCCTGGAATTAATTCAGCAGTGTAATATCCTGTTGGGTCAACTGTTACGGTTGTTGTTCCTATTTGAACGGATGTAGCATTTACACTTCCAGCTCCACCATTTAAAGTGATCGTACCTTCTAAAATACCGTTGCCTACAGCTTCTCCACCGGAAACGCAGATAACAGCTCCATTCCTGCTTCCCATAATCATTTCCCAGGATCCATCACCTGCAATGTCTGGAATTCCGCCAATTGCATCACAGGCTGAACCAACTGGAGTTTGAGAAAGTATATTACCTGTTGCGCCATCCATAAAATAACCAAAGTTATTGCCGAATAATGTTCCCCAGACAACATCGTTGATTCCGTCTCCTGTGATGTCACCGATTTTATCTACAACCCAGGGTTGATCTGCCACAGGTTGCAGCCAGATGTTATCACCGGTGTGACCATCAATCACGATTGCATTATCTTGTGTGCTGCGGGCTATGGCAATATCGGGATGTCCGTTTCCGTTTACATCGTTCAGTTTTTCAAAGCGAATGATCAATCCACTTCCAATTGAACCACTCCATTCCATAGATCCATTGGATGTATCAATTCCATAGTAATTTCCACCGAAATCTCCAACAACAACATCATTGATCCCGTTTCCGGAAAAATCATCAACTTCTGCCAATGCCCAAACTGAACTTCCTCCAGTTGTGAATTCCCAGAGCTGTGAACCATTAGTTCCACTGATTCCCCAGATTTTACCCTCAGTTTCGTAGGAATTGGAACCACCGCCGATTGCATCAGGAACTCCATCATTATTAATATCGGAAATTCCAATACAACTGAATTTTGGCCCGGCTAAATAAAAATTCCAAAGCTCACTACCATTTGTACCATCCAAACACATAACTCTTTGGGCATCACTACCTGCTGCTGCCAGAACATCTTGAATGCCGTCATTATTATAATCATAGGAAACATCTACCTGGTAAACCCAACCTCCAACATCACCGTAAATACTTGTATTAAATGTCCAGATCAGTTGCCCGGTTTTCCCTGAAATAGCTCTTACTGCTCTATCTCCACCAGTTGTACCTACGATTACATCATCGTATCCGTCTGAATCAATATCCTCAATAATTTTCAGAGCGTTCTGATTATAGATATTTCCGGAATAGATTTCTGTTTCCCACATTACATCACCTGTAACAGATGCATTGCCATTAAAGCAGCGCACAAAATTATCTTCAGAACAAATAATGACATCACCAACTTCATCACCGTTGATATCTTCTATTGGGGTAATTGCTTTAGGGCTGTTGTCATATCCGGTATTTATCTGGTATTGCCAAAGTATAGAACCAATGGCATATTGAGTGTTGTCACCAGTTCCTGTAAGAGCGATATCGGTAGTAAGTGCAGCAGGATCATTACTGTAGATCGTGCAAATTGCGTTTATGGTTCCAGAAGATTGTGGATTAAACCAGATCCTGACATCAACTTCACTGGTTGGTATAATTATTAGTGGAAGTTCAACAGTTTCATCCAAAATGTATTGAGTGTCGTCAAATTCAAATTGGGTTATTTCTAAATTGCCAGAACCTTGATTACTAATGTTAAGATATCTTCCGGTAATAGCACCTATACGTACA
>Ga0307991_1001083_pt1 | contig 19404 bp, 9 predicted proteins | sample EllFjometagen131_FD_203146 | JGI IMG/M metagenome (GOLD analysis project Ga0307991, IMG submission 203146) | Marine microbial communities from Ellis Fjord, Antarctic Ocean - #131 | ecosystem: Environmental > Aquatic > Marine > Unclassified | place: Southern Ocean | collected 2014-10-08 | reverse complement strand
GCTCATTGAAGATAGTATAACCAGTGATATAGCCAATAACCTTACCATCCTTTTTCAGCAGATCTTTTACAATTTCATTGATTTCTGGTTTGAGTTCACCAAATATGCTGCGCTGAGGTTTATAAAATCTACCCTTGGAAATCTTCTGGATTTTACCGCTGTAAACCAGTCTATTCAGGGTTTTTACAACAGACTCCATCTTATTCACATCATATAGTATATCACTATAAGTGAATATATAACCTTTTGGCAGTCTATCGACCAGAGTTCTTATAATTTCTGCATTATTCATGATCAAATTATAATTAGTATAATATAATTGTCCAGTTTTATTTATATTTTACTGGATTATGGACATTATGGACATTATGGACAGGATGGACTATGGAGATTGTTAAATCTAAGTAATTGAAAACTAAAAAGAAACAGTAATTTTTGGCAAAAAAAGTGCACATATCCATCATATTTGTCAATTTTTGGAGAATTGACTGGTATCCCTCCGGAATTAATTTATAGCTTGTCTTTGATAATTTTGTGGTGCATTAGTCGTCACCATCCGGGAGGTGCAAGACCATCCAGGAGGTAACTTAGCTTTATACAAGATCTCCCATCTGAAACCTTCCGGATGGTCGGAGACCTCCCGAATGGTTGACCCTTTTCAACATATATTATCTTCATTAGCTCCAGTTATTTAGACCTGTTAGCATTGATAAAAACAGGGGGATGCCAGTTGGGGAATTGACATATTCCCTGAAGAGGAATAACTATAGTAGCTCCGGGTTGTTGTATTTCGACAACCTGGGGCAATTAGGCTTTGCCGTTGTGAATCCCTTCATGGATAAATCAATCAAAAAGATTAAATAGTCTGTAATTTTGGGAGCATGCAAGCATAAGATAAATTTGACAAGATATGATTTATTTTGATTTTATGGTTTATGAGAATTAAATGAAAGCAATATTATCCTAACCTGAGTGATACTGTTTGTTGGCAATAGTTGTTGTTGTTTTATTCATTACGGGGAATATCTAATCAGGGCTAATACTTTGATCTGATATTGAGAAGATATAAAAAATTGGTAAAAAATAATTGGAGGAGAAGAAAATGAAAAAGAGGGAAATGATTTACTTTATCATTTTGACATTATTCTTAGTTGGTTCACATTCGGCGTTTGCCGATACACGTTTTGCGACAATTGACGGCTATTGCTATCTGGAAGGAGCAGAAAGTCATGAAGGGACAAAAATACTTTTTACTGCTGTTACTCCTTCTGCTATTACGGATAGTACTTATACTAATACAGATGGCTCATTCCTGATGGGTCTTAGTGAAGGGATTTACACTGTCCAATATTCACATGAAGGCTGGCTGCCTAATACTATCCCTGGGGAAATTGATTTTTTTGTTGATACTACCCTGGGAACGGTTACTCTTTCTGCACCGGGAATCGAAGTAACCGGTTCACAAAGCGGAGTTTGGGCAGCAGGATACACTTACAATGTAATGGACGATATCTCTGTTAGTGATGGCGATACACTAATAATTGAACCCGGTGTTACTGTTAAATTCATGGATTATTATTCATTTACAATTTATGGAAAATTAGTTGCTGCCGGAACTGAAGCTGATAGTATTCGTTTTACATCAGGGCAGCCTTACTGTAACCCCGGTGACTGGGACAGGATTAAATTTGAGGGTATCTCCTCTTCCAATAGCGTAATCTCTTATACAAAAATTGAATATGCTAGTTCTGGAATTGATTGTTATAATTCCTCCCCGACTATAAGTAATAATGAGATTATTATTAACTCTACTGGAATCGATTGCTGTTCTAATTCCAACCCAATCATCTGCAATAATACGATTAGTTATAACAATTCTGAAGGAATCTACTGCAGTTCTTCTTCCCCGACCATCAGCAATAACACGATTAGTAATAATTCTTATGGAATCAAATGCAATTCTTCTTCTTCCCCTACCATCAGCAGTAATACAATCAGTTATAACAACTCTGGAGGCATCTATTGCAATTCATCTTCCCCTACTATCAGTAATAACACGATTAAATTTAATAGATCCGAATGGGAAGGTTCTGGCATCTACTGCGATTATAATTCTTCCCCGATCATTAGTAATAACACGATCAGTAATAATAATAAGGGAATCTGCTGCTATTATTCTTCTTCCCCGATCATCAGTAATAACACGATTGAATTTAATCTATCATTCTACGAATTTGAAGGTTCTGGCATCTACTGCTATTCTTCTTCTTCCCCAATCATCAGTAATAACACAATCAGTAATAATAGTGATGGAATCCACTGTAGATCATCTTCATCCCCGACAATCCTGAATAATATCCTTTACAATAATAACAGAGGTATCGGTGCAAATTCATCACCTTCAGCATTAGAACACAATCTATTCTGGTTAAACGATAATGCTGGTACTGGAAACGTTCATGCATCATTTGGAGAGATTGTAACTGTGAATGCCAATGGGGATTCCTGTGATACTTATTTCAATCTGTTTATGGATCCGCTTTTTGTAGATCCGGATAGTTTAGATTTTCATTTAACAGAGAATTCGCCTTGTATTGATGCAGGTGATCCTGACCAGATTTATTATGATCCTGATGGAACAGTAGCTGATATCGGTGCTTTCTATTTTGACCAGGGTTCTGAGGCTCCTGTTATTAATGATTTTACAGGTGAACCGGTACAAGGTTCAGCTCCACTTGTGGTGCAATTTACGCAGTCTGTAACGGGTCCTGTTACGGAATACAACTGGAGTTTTGGAGATGAAAGCACATCTATGTTCGCAAATCCTGTTCATGTATATACAAGCCCAGGGACTTATAGTGTAACCTTAATTGTTACGGGACCTGGCGGAACGGAATCAATGACCATGGCTGATTATATCAGCGTTTTAGAATTACAGATTCCACCAAGTGCGAATTTCTCCGGTTTACCATTGCTTGGTACTGCTCCTTTAGAAGTAAATTTCAGCAATATGTCAACAGGTGAAATGGAAAGCTATTTATGGGAATTTGGTGATGGCAATACAAGTACGGAAATAAATCCTGCTTATGAATATCAAAATCCGGGGTTATATACAGTAACATTGACTGCTTATGGAGTATATGGTACCGATACAAAGATAAAGGAAAATTACGTTGAAGTAATAGAACCGGAAGAAGTAATTGCTGCCTTTACTGTTTCCGGCAATAATGGCTGTGCTCCATATCCGGTTACTTTTATAAATCAGTCAGTTGGCACAATAGATTCTCTGCTATGGGATTTTGGAGATGGAGAGATCAGTATAGAGGAAAATCCCTTTCATATTTATGAAGGTGCAGGAGTTTTTGAGGTTATTTTAACGATATATGGTCAGATAAATACAGCTATAGCTAACGAAACGATCACTGTGGAATTAGCAGAGCCGGTTATTCTGGCAATAATGGATATACCGGAAGATCAAGGTGGCTTAGTCAATGTTAATTTCAGCAGAAGTTTTTATGATACAGACACTTTGCGAACAACAGAAGGTTACAACATAGAAATTGAGACTGATAGTGGGTGGACAGGAGTTAGCTCGATTTATGGTTATGGAGCGGAATCATATAATGTGATTGTGATAACACCTTATGATTCCACTGCTGCTAATAATGGATTGATCAATTTCAGGGTAATAGCTGCGATGGAAGAAGGCAATTGGGTAAGCGAAATTGAGCAAGGTTATTCAGTAGATAATATGGCTCCTGCAATACCTGCTGAGCTGAGGATAGAAGATGGCTATCTTCTTTGGAGTGAGCCAATTGATGCTGATTTTGCATATTTCAGTGTATTTAGAGATGAAGTTTTATTGAATAACTGTATTGAACCAGAAATCAGCTTAGTTGGAATAATGGGAGAATTATGCGTAGCTGCTTATGATTGCCATGGTAATGCCAGCCAGATGTCAGAAAATATCACAGGTGGCTATCCTTATGGTGATCCTGATAATAACCTCGCAGTTGAGGCTATGGATGCTTCTTTAGTATTACAATATTTTTGTTTATTAGTGCCGGAGGGAACAATTTTACCTTGGGAAAACTGGCGGACTACAGTTGCTGATGTTGATGGAAATGGAGTGGTTGAGGCTTATGATGCTTCATTAATATTGATGTTTAGTGTGGGCTTTATAGATGAGTTTCCAGTGATTAATTTGAGAAGGAGATAGGGGGAGTGAGGGAGTGAGGGAACGAGGGAGTGAAGGGGTGAAGGGGAGAAGGGGTGAGAGCTGGGTGCAGTTTTCAGTAGTAATCCATATTTTACACTCCAACAATTTTATTTTTTAAGGATTGGTTGATAGCGGTCGTTATCTGCGCCCCACCTGGAAATACCAGGCGGTGCACATGCACTTATGTGGTAGAATATATTTTTAATTCGGGGAACATGCACTTAGCAGTGGGAAATATTATATCTGTCCAGTTTTATATAGTTTTTTTTACTGGATTATGGACGGTATGGACGAGATGGACATTTTGGAAAGGCGATGTGGAATAATAATTTTGACAGGAATCTGGGGGTGTGAAAATTTACCTGAAAGTAATTATAAAATGTATTCAGAAGGAAGAAAATGATAGGAACAATATTGCAGATAGTGGGATCACTGGGGATGTTTCTTTATGGTATGAGGATCATGTCCGATGGAATTCAGAAAGCAGCTGGCGACCGATTGCAGAGCATTTTGAACTATATGGCACGCAATCGCTTTACTGCTGTATTTACGGGATTTATGATCACGGCAATGATCCAGTCTTCCTCGGCAACTACTGTGATGGTAGTGAGTTTTGCCAATGCCTCATTATTGAGTCTGCATCAGGCAATAGGCGTTATCATGGGAGCGAATATTGGAACTACAGTGACCACGTGGATAGTGTCATTTTTTGGGTTCAAATTCAAGATAGATTCTATTGCAATCCCTATAATCGGGATCGGTTTTCCCTTCTTCCTGAGTCGGAGTAAAACAAAAAGAGATTATGGTGAGATCCTGGTTGGATTTGGATTATTATTCCTGGGACTAAGTTTCTTAAAAGATTCAGTACCTAATATTCAGGACAATCCTCATATTCTGGAATTTTTAAATAATTATACAGGTCTGGGCTTCTGGTCATTTGTGATCTTTGTGATAGTGGGATCAGTACTTACGATGGTGGTGCAATCATCATCAGCAGCGATGGCAGTGACGGTGACCATGGCATTTATGGGGTGGATAGATTATCCAACTGCCTGTGCGATAGTGCTGGGAGAGAATATTGGAACCACAATCACGGCGAATCTGGCAGCAGTGGGAACTTCGGTAAATGCCAAACGTACGGCGAGAGCGCATTTTCTCTTCAACCTGTTTGGAGTGCTTTGGATAATGCTGTTCTTTAAGCAGTTTCTGGTTTTGGTGGATTGGGTTAGTCCGTTCTGGGACAGAACAGATATGCATCATTTGCCCTTGAAGCTGGCACTTTTCCATACACTTTTTAATTTAACTAATACCCTAATCTGTCTTCCTTTGATCGGAGTAATTGCTAAAATAGTGAGTAAATGGCTACCGGAAAAGGAAGAAAGTTCGCTATTACCCTATAAACTGCAATATATTTCAACAGGGGTGCAGGATACAGCACAATTGAATCTTTTGAAAGCCAAGCTTGAGATAGAATCGATGACAGAAGTAACGGAAAAGATGTTCAATATTTTTCTTGATCTATATCAGAATCCTCAGAAGAAACTTGGGACTTTGATTGAAGAGATGAGTAATCTGGAAGAATTGACCGATCAGATGCAGGAACAGATCACCTATTATCTGATTGAATGCACCAAAGAAGATCTATCCGAAAGTTCGCTGATAGATGTGAACGCTATGATGAGAATTATCAATGAGCTGGAGAATATAGGTGACAGCTGCATGAAACTGACCTATCTCTTGCAGAGACGCTATGACCGTAAATTATCTCTGCATCATAATGCTGATGTGGAAATACTTGATTTCAGTAAGATAGTAATAGAATTCATGGCATTAAATAAAGAGCAGATGAACCGACATATGGAGCAGCGGATACTTGAACTTGCCTTTAAATTGGAGAAAAAGATCAATCGTAGTCGTGATGAGTTAAAAAAGGCTTCCCAGAAGCGCCTGCAGGCTGGGGGAGAAGTTCAGGGAGAATTATTATATATGGATCTACTTAAGCATTTTGAGCATATAGGAGATAATTCCTTAAATATTGCACAGGCTTTACGGAAGATAATTTAGATAAGATTGTAAAAATATGTAAATTAAGTCAGGAGGGATATATGAAGAAAATTGGTTTTATTTTTTTATTAATAGTATTTTCATTTCAGTTGCAGGCAAGGCGGAACATAGTATTGACTGGTTACTGGTCACCTACCAGCGAGATGATCTATCAATTCAGCAATGATCCTGATCTAAATCCCGATGACTGGATAGGAGAGAACTGGGAAGATTGCGGTTATGATGTATATGCATTTTTCCCGGCATTTAATCGTGTAACGCGAGATTTTGAAGTGGATTATCAGGCAACCTGGGAAGATTTCTGGTCAACTGTGGAGAGATATAATCCAATTGCCATAATCAGTTGGGGAGCCGGTGCCGGACCTTGGGAGATTGAGAATAATGCCCGAAATCTATCGAGTTGGTATAATGACTATGAACATCCCTATCAACCAACTCCATCACCACCTGATGATACAGTACCGGTAAATTATGTACGACATTCTACGCTTCCTGTAGCAGCAATAGAGGCAGCAGTAGATGAGCAGTCACCATTGAATGCCTGGGTGGATTGGAATGGAAACGCCGGGGCATTTTTATGCGAATATATGGCATATCTGGGGATGTGGTATCAGGGAATTCACAGCAGTCCAGATGATGAATATCCTTGTCTGGGTTCGGGTTTTATTCATGTAAGCGCTGGAGTAAATTTGGGATATGCTACCGAAGCAGCTCAGATAACTCTGCGTACAACAATAGAATACCTTCACAGTTTCATTGATCTTGAGGGGACAGTGTATGCAGATGGAATAGATCCTGCCGGAACGCAGGTGACCTTGATCAGTGAAGATGATATAGAATACAATGTAACCGCAGATGAGAATGGCGAATTTGAGATCCCTTTATTCCCATCGGGGATATATAATGTAACGGCGTATTTGGACAGGTATTATTATTATGAGGGTGAGGCAAATATTGATCCAGAAAATAATCTGCTGGATATAGTTTTGGAAGAATATCAGTCAAATGATCCCTTAAGCTGGTGTGCAGAGCCATTGCAGCTTGTAAGTTCTGCTCCTAATTTGAATATCATGATCGCCGGAGTATATGAACCGGAAGACTTTGCACCTTATGTAAATTGTCATTTGCGGGAACTCAGTTTTACCTGTGGAGTGGATAGCACAGATGCAGAAGTGCAATTAATTTTATATCAGGGTACCCCTGAAGGTGAAGAGCCTATGGAGATACTCTATGAACAAGATCTTGAAGGTTTCAGTGCAGAGGATCATATTACATACTGGCTGGAAGATGAGAGTTTGATCACAGATAATACGTGGGAGCAGGGGCTTACTCTGGCATATCAAATATCATCTGAATCGGGCGATATTGGCTGGATGGATGAAGGACCAGCAGTATCTGGAAAAGGTAATATGATCAAGGTCTCTGGTCAATGGATGGAAGCAGAAGATATGCTGGGAGTGGATGGCAATTGGGATATCAGTCTGGGATTTTATGGGGAAATGGTAAGTGATGAAACTAATGATCTGATCTCTGTAAGCTCAAATCTGGTAAATTATCCCAATCCTTTTAATCCCGAAACTTATATCAGATATAATAATACCCAGAGCCAGAAAGCAGAAGTTTCTATCTATAATATCAAGGGTGAACTGGTGAAAAGAGCAGATATGAACCGTAATAATGATAGCAGCTTTGTGTGGTGCTGGAGTGGGGAAGATCATTCCGGAAAACCAGTGGCAACTGGAGTGTATCTGGCAAGAGTGAAAAGTGAAGGAAATATAGAGCAGAGGAAAATGCTGCTGATCAAATAAAAATATTGATTTAAGATGCGAATGTAGATTGACTTAAGATTTTTTGGGGATGGCATTAGTGGTCGCTCTTAAGTCAATCTGATGGGTACATCATCTTAACTCAATAGCTTATCTGATTTTTACTTCTTGTTTTTGGGAGAAGAATTATCAACTCGATTCTGGATTTCTTCTCTAATTTCATGCTTGGAATTGCGGTTACGTCTTGCGTTGCGACTGTCTATAACAATAGCGATTACAATAAAACCAACCAGTAAAGCTGATAAAACAATGTCAATGTAGGTAAAACCTGTTCCCATTAAACCCTCACCATTTGCACGTTTAATAAAATAATTCCGATTAATAATACTGCATAAGCAAAAAGAGCTTTTGCGTTGAATCTACGTTTCCAAATAAAAGCATCCGTCACTACCGCAAGTAGCACTACTCCCGATGCAAGAAGCGGATAAGCGATCGATGCAGGAATCGATGTCAAGCTGTCCATGAAGAGTTTTGTTGTCAACTGATTAGGGATTCCCAGCAGGAAACCCAGGGTGATTGAATGGAAATTAAAGCTTCTTTTTTTGTAAATAATTAAAAATATAGTGAAGCAGAATGCGGCTGTAAACAAGATGGCAAGATATAACGTTGGTTCAGGGAGTCCTATCTCATCATAGACCTTCATGAATGAGTCAGTGAAGCCTGTAACCATTAATAAGATCAGAGCCAGACCCGGTTTACTGATATGCCCCGTGAAGCTCAGGCGCAGAAATGCCACGATTATCAAAGCGATTGCCAGGTATTTGATAAAATATAGGGTTTCATTGAAAATCAAGATTGAAAGTAGTGTAGGGATGATAAGTGAAACCCGCATCATACCTACGGAAATTGATTGTCCATTGCGGATGATATTCTTTTGATAGATAAGAAAATTGATCAGGAAAAAGAGTCCGGCTACAATTCCTAAACCATATTCATGTATCCCAGCCTGCTGAACTGGAATATGATTTGTGCTCCAACTGAATAATGAGGCTATCAGATAGTTACCAGCAAAGATGTAATAGATATCATTTCTGCTGCTACGATTGAACCAGGTAAGCAGGTTGGCTATTGCCACCGAACATATTATTGATAAAGCCAATGATATCATATTTACCTCAGGGACAGGAAATGCAGGGTAAGAAAATGTGGAAAGTAATATCTTAGGGAATAGATTAAGTAGGACCTGCACCGCTACCGGTACCGGTACTCCGGAAGTGGGGCGAGAACTACGAGCAGTTTAATTTGAACTCAGCAGCATTGTTCGTTATCTACGCCCCACCTGGAATACCCGGCGGTGCACATATAACTTAGCCGTCTGATAACTTGAAATATTGACAATACGAGGGTGATTTTAGAAATGGGGATATGATATATGTAATATTAGGGATAATAGGCTTGATAGCCGGCGTGATGAGTGGGATTTTTGGCATTGGTGGGGGAGTGGTAATCGTACCATTTCTGGTTACCTTTGGCGGGATGGGGATAAAAGCAGCAAATGGTACCTCACTGGCGGCATTATTACTTCCTGTGGGTTTACTTGCTGTGATCACATATAAGAAAGAGAATCTGATAGATATTAAGGCAGGACTGCTGATCGCAGTAGGCTTAGCAAGTGGTGTAGCACTTGGGGCACTTCTGGCTCTTGATCTGCCGGTGGGGATCCTCAAAAGACTTTATGGAGCATTTCTCATTTTTGTAAGTTACAGATTTCTAGTGTTGCCTTATCTACGAAGAAAACGCAGTATGACGGAATTGATCACAGGAGAAGAAATATCTGGCAAGTTCTGGCAGTTTCTGCTTCTGGGTCTGGCTGCTGGTGTGATGAGCGGATTATTTGGTATAGGTGGTGGGGTAGTGATAGTACCTCTGCTGTGTACTATGTTTCATTTTGAGCAGCGAAAGGCAGCGGGAACATCTTTGGCTGCGCTTTTATTACCAGTTGGATTACCAGGCGTATTATTATATAATCAAGCGGGAGAACTATCCTTTATCTCTGCTGTTCCAGTGGCAATTGGCTTGCTGTTAGGTGCGTTGGGTGGAGCTAAATTGGCGATAGGGTTGAATCCGGTAATCGTGAAAAGACTTTATGGAATATTTTTACTGATCGTGGGAATAATATTTATTTTACAGGGGTAATATATGAAAAAAGCTATAATTTTAATATTCATTTTACTGACATTTTTTAGTATTTGGGCAGAAGAATTAAATGACGAAGGTTCACTTGTTGGAGTACTCTATCATCAGACAGCGGCTGAATATCAGGCAATATGTTATCAGGCATATAATTTGGCATCCGATAAGTTGATAGAGTATGCAAAGTCTGAGCACGATAAACCATTTGCAGTGATCCTTGATGTGGATGAGACGGTGTTGAGCAATAGCAAATATAATGCTCTGGAAGTGATAAGAAAACGAGAATATCCCAAAGAATTTTATCAGTGGATAGAAGAAATGAACAGCGAACCAATTGCAGGTGCATTGGAATTTACTAAGCTGGCAGACAGTCTTGGTGTCAAAATATTTTATATCACAAATCGCAGAGACCATAAGCAGGCAGCCACGATAGGGAATCTTCAAAAGTTTGGTTTCCCACAGGCATTACCTGATCAAGTGTTGTGCAAGGTAAAAGAATCTTCCAAAGAAAAAAGACGCCAGCAGGTAATGGCTGAATATGATGTTCTGCTCTTGATCGGTGATAATCTAATAGATTTTGCTGATTGCTTTGCCGGCAGCACTCTGGAAGAAAGATCAGATGCAGTAAAAACCTGGAGAACTGAATTTGGACGCAGATATATCATCCTGCCAAACACAATGCATGGATTCTGGCAGAAAGTGATAGCGGATTTTGAATATGACCTGACGCCTGAGCAATTACGCGAAAAGCGTTTAAAATATCTTAAGTATTAAGGAGAAATTATGTTTCCGGATTATAGCAACAGTATAGTAAACCTGATGGGCAGTCTATCTAAGGCAATGAAAGCAAAGCCGATCTATGAGCCTTTAGCTGGACTTGACTCTGATTATCTGGCAGAAAAAGAAATTATTATTATGCTCAATATTGATGCCATGGGATATGAATTAGTAGAACAACTGGGTAAAAATACCATTCTGGGTGATAATGTGAAATTTGAGATGACTTCCATATTTCCATCTACTACTGCCTGTGCCACTGTAGCTTATCAAACAGGAATGGCTGCCTGGAATCACGGACTTACCGGCTGGTTTGTGCATCTTAAGGAATTAGGCGCTTCTTCCACAATTTTGCCATTCTGCCCCAGATATAGCTGGGAAGGATACGAAAAAAGCGGGATCGATATTGATAAAGTTTTAGACTGCGGAAGTATCTATGACACTTTCCAACGTGAAGTTTTTAGTATTACTAATAAATCACTGGTGAATACTCCTGTAACCCGCTACCTTACAGGTAGTGCTAATACCTTACCCTATAAAGACCTGAAAGGATTCACCCGCAATATTATCAAAGCAGCTAAGAAGAAAACTAAACAACCTAAATATATCTATGGCTACTGGAGCAAACTTGATCACATAGAGCATCACGATGGACCTGATGGAGCAAAAACTGCTGTTCATTTTGCTGAGCTTTGTCAGGCGATAGAATATCTCCACACAAAACTGCATAAAAGGAATTATGTATTATTGATCTCCACTGATCACGGTATGCTGAAAGTAACTCCAGATAAGGAACTGGATAAAAGCAAATTCCCTGAACTGGATAAAATGCTGAATCTGCCTTTCTCCGGTGAACCGCGAGTACCTTACTGCTATATAAAACCAGAATACCGAGAGAAATTTGAGGAATATGTAAAAACTCAAATGTCAGACTACTGTGAGATTTTCAGTCGTCAGGAAGTAATCGATAAAGGCTGGTATGGCAAGGGTATAGAAAACCCTCGTTTCCGTGACCGAATTGGTGATTATATCCTGCTGATGAAAGATAATTATGTGCTCAAAGACACGGTTTTAGGCAGCGGTGGGATCAAGTTCCAAGGTTATCATGGTGGCATGACTCCGGATGAGATGCGCATACCCCTGATCATAATCGAGGATTAGCAAGTTACCTTGCGGATGGTCGCCAAACCTCCGCAATGGTGACGGTCAATTCCCTAGATCTCAGCCTGGTGCAAATGCGAACTTCTATTTGCTGATTACTGTTTTCCCTCCTGGTAATGAGACAGTGTAATCAGGCAGATACATAGCTTCCAGATAGGTGGGAGGTAATTCAAATTCTCCCGCTGTCACCGCTCTTATCTTCACAGGATATGTCCGTGAATTTTTATTATAGTTATTTTTGTAATCAAAGAACCACATGATGCGGTCATCACGAATATCTATATATTCTGCTGATTGATTATAGGAATTATTACCTTCTAATCTTTCATTAATGATCTCCCAGCCAGTGGGTAATATCTGGGTTAATGCCAGATTTTCCACATTCACCATTTCTTTACGGGTGAGTGTAATAGAAAGCGTATATGCATCTCCCTGTTTAAGCTCATCCAGAGCGACAGTATTTTTATTAGAATCAGTTAATTTCCGTTTCAAACTAAAGCTGCTGTTTGTGATCTCCGGCACAGCTTTGTCAGGGATCCTGTCATAATATAGAGTAAACGCTGCCGGGGCAGAATCATTATCAAGCATCACTTTAATGCTTTCTGGATTATTCAAGGCATGTTTCCAGTCATTACCGCTGATATTAAATGTTTTCTTCTGACCGTTTTCTTCCACATAACCCTTCACTGGTTCAGATGAGAACATTTCCGGATGTTTCTCCGCATAGCTTGATAATGCCCAGAGCATAAAAGCTCGCGATTGAGTAGAATAATACCGATTTTCATTCAGACTGCCAGCCAGGCTATCATACAGTTTTCTGGCAATCTCATCTACACCCAGATCGCTGGCTATAGCCAGAATAATTGCCCGGTCTCTTTCATTACTGCCATAATTGTAACGGTAATGGCTACTCACAGTGTTTACATCATTGCCGGCTTCTTTAGCAATTTTAGCTGCCATATCACTCTGTCCCGCTGCCTGATAAGCTCCTGCCAGCAGCCAGCGATTGGTATTATCAAGCTGCTGAAAGCGGTTTTGCCATAAATAATTCATCATATTTATCTGAGGTTTTCCAGCTCTTGCCAGCACATATAGCTGATATGACTGGATTTTTAGCAAGCCTGCATCTTCTGTATAAATCCCACTTATCCCGGTTTTGCTCATGTAATTCAATGCTTTTTCCAGCATAGCTCCGGGAATATAATAACCTCTCTCTGATGCTTCTATCAGGAAATGAGCTGTATAGATGGTTGACCAGAGATTTATAGTAGTTGCTCCTCGCCAGTAACCAAATCCACCGGAATAATTCTGATATTCAGCCATCTTTTGTAAGCTCTTCTTAATATTCCTGTCAATATCTCCCAAAAGCTGAACACTCGTATTCTTATCTATCAGGCTGGAGATAAATAATTGCGGGAATACTGCAGAAACAGACTGTTCCAGGCAGCCATAAGGATATCTCACCAGATACTTGAAGTGCTTATTATAATTAAAGAATCCTGGTCTGCTAAAGACTATTTGAGAGCTTTCAGTACCTTTTAAACCATCCTTATTAATATCAAGAACTGTACTTTTTTCTGGTTGTATTATTTCCCTCTCAGATATCAGTTGGAAAGGCTGCAAGGGTCTGACCGGGATATTAGTAACCCGTTCATGTTCATATTTACCGGATTGTGCCCGTACGGTAATACTCACCGGTTCCAGATCATTCTGCATCTCTGCGGTAAAAAATACGAGTCCTTCACCACGGTCGTTCAAGGTTACTTCAGCACTGGTTCCGCCTGTAAAAGATATGGGTCCGGTTGCCGAAATATTTACCTGAGCTCCTTTGATTGCTTCCTCAAAACTAAAAACTTCTACCGGAATGCTGAATTTATCCCTAGGTGCTAAAGCTCTTGGTAGAGTGGGATTCACCATTAATTCCTTTCGTACAGCCACAGTTTTAGCAGCACTGCCAAATCTATTTCCACTGGCGCTTACTGCCATTATCCTTACTGCTCCCAGATAATCAGGCATCATAAATTCCACTTTTGCTTTGCCATTTTTATCAGCAGTAATGATCCCTGAAAACATCGAAACTGGCTTAAAACGCTTCATTTTAGTTAACTCAACCTGCCTTGATCCTATTGATAACCCAGTAGCGGAGATGTTATCTTCCGTATATATTCCACCACCAATAGCAAAATGACTGGCAATATCACCATTTTCCAGATCAATTATTTTATCATAATTGTCACTGGTATTCACTTCCAGTTTTCTTTTGCGATAAAAATAATCCCATGCATCTGGTGATGTATAGTGCGTTAAGGAAAGTAATCCCTCATCAACTACAGCTATTGTTATCTGAGTTTCCCTGCCAGGAGTTGACTGTATTTCACAGGTAAATTTCTCTTGAGGTCGAATTATCTCAGGTACTTTCAATTCCAGATTCTCAATCGTATTTTTTTCAATCACCTTCAAAGGTATAATGCCATACATTCGCAAAGGGCGATCATTATTACTAGTCAATTGCCCCTGGATAACTGAGATCGTGGCATATACACCCGGCTGCATGTTTTTATTAATAGCTATTTTCACATCTGCCTGATTTATTCCAGCTGGAGATTCATACCACCACCAGTCCAAAATCTGGTCTTCCTTTTCCACTGTCACCATTGTACGTGTATTTGAATTCACCGGGAAGCTGATATGGGCGATGTCTCCAGGCTCATATTCAGTCTTATCTGATTGCACTTCCAGAAGACCCGCTTCATCTTTATCCCTGCCTAAAGCATGACGTGAGGTATAATAGAATTGTGAACTCACATGTCCCTTTTCACCTTTAGCCTGATGAGTAATTTCTACCAGAATATTGTGACCCTGCACTTTCGGCAGTTTATATTTAATTGGTTCATAACCTGAAAGAATTGTCTCATTTTGCACCAGGTGAGTGGATTCTGCCTGCTTATAACTTTGACGGTAGCTGGAATAATTATCATATTCCCACCACCAGTAACTGTCATTTTCATATACTCTCACCTGCAGGTTCTGCCCGGCGACCACTTCACCTTCGGCATCCAATAGCACAATTTCCACTTCGTTTTCTTCATTTTTGCTCAAATAGCTGCTGGCTGAATGAAGACCCACATAATATTCCCATGGATCCCACAAAAGCTTAATAGATTCAGTGCTTGCCCGTCCACCTTTATCAATCACATCGGCATTTACCTGCACCACTCCTGCTGATCTGAATTCATTACTTTCTGGACGTTCCCAGGTTAATATGCTTTTACCTTCCTCATCAAGTACTAATTCAAACCTTTTGTTATCCTGAGGCTGGGCGTGCTTACAGGCACTGGCAAAGGAAAAGTTATTCCACTTTGTTTGACTAAAACTTTTATCCACATTATATGTAAAATAAATAAAATTTACCCGTAAACCTGCTGCAGGTCTCCCGAAAAGATAATTTGTTGTCAGAGTAAAATCAAACTGCTCATCTGAAGCAGAGATTTTGTCAGCCTGAGGCTCAAAACTTATCTTCAACCGCTCAGCAGCAATGGTTTCAACTTTAAATATCTGACGGAACTCATTCTCACCCACATTAACTTTTAGCTGCCAATTCCCGGTGGGATCATCGGTTTCAGTAGAAAAGGGCAAATGATAAAATCCATCTTTACTGTTTTTAAGTACAGTTTCAAAAACTTTTACCTGATGGGGATCATATATCTCGATTCCCAAAGGGTGGTTCTCTGGAAAACTGCCATCTGGATTTCGCATAATGATGGCAAAATTTACTTCATCCCCTGGTCGATAAACGCCCCGTTCTGTATAGATATAGGCTTGAAGTTTCTTTGCAGTGCCTGTTACTCCCCCTACATCAAAGGTACTGGTTTCCCATGAATTTCCATAACGCAGTTTTAAGAGACTCTTTTGATCTCCCTTTCTGGCAGCTACAAAAAATGGTTTATCATTTGATGAATATTGATAATAACCTTCTTTGTCACTATAACCTTCCGCAATTATTTGATTCTGAAAATTATAAACACTTAGATGCACTTCACTCTCTGGTTTGCCACTAAGCACATTACTTACCATACATAAACTTGCGGCTCCACCCTGTTTATGCGTTATTGCCAGATCAGTAACTACTACCGGCTTGACTATTGTCCCATTTCTGTAATAATAATAATTCTGAGTAGGATCTCCATATCGTGAATTACGTGTGGGGACGGAATCATTCTTACGGTATAATATATCATCTTTGGTTATCGATAATTTTACTACATAAATACCATATTTGTATGCTGGTAAAAGTTTAGAAATACTCAATTCATGCTGCAGCCACATATTTCTGGTTTCACCAATTTCCAGCTTACCCTCAGCCACCTTTTTTCCTACGCGATTCAAATTATTCATAGAGTGTTCACTGGTTTCATTTCTAAGCGTGTTGTCCTGTAAATACTGGCACATATTATTCTCATAAACATGCATTACTTCATAATTAACAGTTTTTATGTTTATTGTCCTGAAATAGAGATTATTTTTATTTGCACTCGTTAAAAACACACCATCATCACTAAATATAAGCCGGGGTTCCTGATCTTCCACAGCAAGAGTTACGGAAAACCCTTTTGCCATGACTTTATTATTAGTGCTTACAATATCTTTGATAATTGTCAGTAAATATTCACCACGATACAGGAAATCTCCATATACTCTCACGATATTGCTGTTTACATCTAAAGAAATTTCTGGTTCTTTGATGTCTTTATTTTTGGAAGTTACCCTGATCAGATAATACAAATCCTGATTTTTGGCTATGTCATCAGAAAATTCTATTTTTATATAGGGCGATTCCTCATTCACAAAAGCTGCCTGTTTCACTATTAATTCATTCTCTTCGGAAATATTGATCTGCCTATCAATATCATAAGCTAATTGCACATCACTGCCCTTTATAAAGAATTCCAGTGATTCTACACTATCCTGGTATCTTATCCTTTCGCTGATACAACTGAAGCTGTTCACCCCTTCTTTTTTCCAGCTAATAGAATATTTTTTACCACTATAGGTGATCTTTCCAGCTTTATTGAGATCAGATAGTTCTACTTCGGTAAGAAATTTTATTTCACTTGAGAATCTAAAATAATCAGTGTCATTCTCCTCAAAATTAATCTCACAATTCAGATCTGTCACATCCTGACCAATAGCAGTAAAATTGAAGGTAACCGGGGTAACAAGACTATCTTTGACGCTTCTGCCGGCTGGTAATATCGTACCCTCATATTCTCTGCCGATTCCCAGACTGCCCTTGGGGATAAAGTTGATCGTATTCTTATCTATCCAGACACTTCTTCCAGAAATATGAGGTTCAAAGGTAAAATCAAGTTCCTGTACTTTTTTGCCCTTGTGATACTTCAAGTTGTGATCTTCTTGGAGAATGATCTCGATGGGAGTATTTGCCACCAGATAATCTCCGGTCGTTGATTTTATCACCTGTGTCAGATCAAGGATATTTTCGTTTATTTCACTCTTACGTTCACAACCACCAGCTATCAATGATAAAAATATAATTACTAATACCATTACCCGTATTGTCTTTAGCATAATTCCTCCAGTAATTTTCTATTCCATATGTAATACCTTGTATTATTAAATTAATTGTCAATCAATTTACTTTTTCCCCACATCTAAAACCTTCCGAATGGTCGTTAGACCTTCGGAATGGTTGGCAGTTATCATCTTTGTAATTGAGAACTATTCACTATTCACCAATAAACCATTGCGAAGGTCTAGCGACCATTCGCAAGGTAGAGACTCTGTCGCACTCTTGCCTTATCAACCGCTCTTTTCCAGCCTTCACATTGATCAATACGCTTCTCCACACTGATTTTAGGATAAAAGATATCAAAATCATCAGAACTTTCCTGCTCATTACCAAAACCCAGAACTTTAGCAGCGAGTTTACCAGCACCTAAAACTGTGCTTTCAATTTCCCGCGGTCTTATCACCTTACATCCCAAAATATCTGCTTGAAACTGCATCAAAAAGTTATTGGCTGCTGCTCCACCATCTACCCGTAATTCTTTTAAGGTGATACCAATATCATGCTCCATGCACTCCAGCACATCACGCGTTTGAAATGCCAGCGATTCCAGAGCTGCCCGCACAATATGAGCTTTTCCGCAACCACTGCTCAATCCGCAGATAATTCCCTTTGCTTCAGTATCCCAATAAGGTGCTCCTAATCCTGTAAAAGCCGGTACAAAATATACACCTTCATTATCGGACAAGGTTTGTGCTATCTTCTCCGTTTCAGCAGCAGTTTTAATGATTCCCAGATCATCTCTAAGCCATTTGATTACTGCTCCACCAATGAATACACTGCCTTCCAGAGCATAAGTAACTTTGCCGTCAATTTCCCAGGCAATTGTTGTCAGCAGATCGCTTTTACTTTTTACTTTGTCTGCTCCGGTATTCATCAGCATAAAGCAGCCGGTACCATAAGTATTTTTGGCACTTCCAGGTTCAAAGCAATTTTGACCATAAAGGGCTGCCTGCTGATCCCCAGCTATGCCGGCTATCGGTATTGCTTCGCCCAATATTCCTGCTGCCGTCTCTCCAAATATCTTAGAAGATGATACCACTTCCGGCAGTATTGATGCGGGTATATTCAAATATTCCAGTATTTTGTTATCCCACTTAAGTTCATTAATATTAAAGAGCATGGTTCTGGAGGCATTACTGTAATCTGTGATATGCAGTTTTCCTCCGCTTAGATTCCAAATCAGCCAGCTGTCAATAGTGCCAAAATATAGTTCCCCAGCTTCAGCTCGTTTTCTGATCCCGGCTACATTATCAAGTATCCAGGCAATTTTGGTTGCCGAAAAATAAGGATTAATGATCAGTCCGGTAGCATCAGGGATATATTTTCCCATCTCACCGTTTTTCATTTGCTCGCAAACCTGTGATGTTCTTCTATCCTGCCAGATTATTGCTTTATATACCGGTTTCCCGCTTTTGTCCCATATCACTGTTGTTTCTCGCTGATTTGTGATGCCGATCCCTGCTATCTCGGATGCTTTTACTTCCTTTTTTACCAGTAATGCCTTGATCACTGCTAATTGATTTTCCCAGATCTCGATTGCGTCCTGCTCCACCCAGCCAGGATGAGGGTAGCTTGTCTGCGTTTCTTTCTGCTGAATTCCAACAGCTTCAAAGGATTCGTTATATAATATTGCTCTA
>Ga0307991_1001082_pt1 | contig 19405 bp, 20 predicted proteins | sample EllFjometagen131_FD_203146 | JGI IMG/M metagenome (GOLD analysis project Ga0307991, IMG submission 203146) | Marine microbial communities from Ellis Fjord, Antarctic Ocean - #131 | ecosystem: Environmental > Aquatic > Marine > Unclassified | place: Southern Ocean | collected 2014-10-08 | reverse complement strand
AACCCTGAGACAACGCCGAGATTCAAAAACGCCTGTATCGCGATAAGGAATGTTACGGCAATGGCAAGATAAAAGCCCTCTTTGTCCTTAGCGTAAGCAGCAATATAAAAACCAAGATATGTTATAACCGTATAACATGTTATCAAAATAAAGATACCTATAAACCCGAACTCCTCAGCGTATATCGCCGCTATGTAGTCGTTCTGAGCCTCCGGAAGATAGTTCAACTTCTGCAAGCTATTCCCTGGACCTCGACCAACAAGCCCTCCGGATCCGGCAGCAATCTTCGCCTGGTATGGCTGATGACCCCATCCTCTTACATCTAACTCTGGGTTCAGATACACCTTAATACGCTCTACGACATACGGCATATTATACGCAGCAACGACTACGACAAGAATCACAACGAACAGTGGAGCGACCCAATACTTCATTTTCACTCCCGTAACAAAAAAGAGCATGACAAGAGTGACAATGATGATGGCTGTTGTGCCATTGTCTGGCTCTAGCATCACCAAAGCAAGAGGCACTATTATTACAGCTCCAATCTTCAGGAAATATTTAAAATCGACATCAACCCAGCCATGCGACTTCACAGCATATATGTAATACGCCGGGATTAGCAGCTTCACAAACTCCGAGGGCTGTACAGTATACCCTCCGATTCCTACCCATCTATATGCTCCATTACGCATCTGTCCTATTCCTGGAACAAAAGCCATGATCAACAAGAATGATAATATACATAAAAACGGAAAGCTCAACCTCAGAAAATTTTCATACCCCACATACCACACGCCGACAGCGACGATACAGCCGACGACAGCATATATCATCTGCCGTATCAATGCATGATGAGTACCTCTGCTTTGAGAAGCAAAATCATCGAGAACTTCCGCCGACGACGTATTGAAAATCATAAGCAATCCTATGGCAAAAACCATAGAAGCACATATAATAAGAAATATCCGACATAAATTCATCAGCGAACACGTAATCTATCACCAGGTTTCAACTGACGAGCTTTATCTTCATCGAGACTATTGAGCCTTAGAAGCTCCTCAAGAGGAACTCGATGCCTTATTGCGATAAGCCACGGATTATCACCGCTCTTAACTGTATAATATTGCGAGTTAGATTCAACATTATTACTACGATGAACGACAGGATCGACGGGAGAAATCACTGGAATCTTAAGAACCTGACCTACCTGCAACAGGGAATTTTTAAGATCATTTGTACTGATGATATCCTCTATCGTCGTACCATTCATGCGGGCGATACGCTCGAGATAATCGCCAGTTTTTACGGTGACATCTACATATTTACCATCATCAGCGTCAGCTTTCGAAATAGTAGCACTGTTCCCTAAGGGGAACTCCATAACAGCCGTCACAAGCTTCTCGGGGCTCTTAGTTGTAGCACGCGCTGTTGCTGCCTGACTCAACATCTTATCGATCTCATCGCCTGGAACAAGGCTGATAACTTCACCTTGCCTAGGAGCGTCTTTCTGCATCTCTACCAATTGTGGTATTGGTTCAGGCTGAGAACCAATTACACCAACATCTGAATTTCTCGCAGTGGCAAACAAAATCACCAACAAGCTTACGTTTATCAATACAGCAAGAATGATAGTATCCCTACGGTTCATTATCCATTCCTCACATTGTTGTAACCAAGCGCTTAAACTCATCACCACGATGAGCATAGTCTTCAAACATATCGAAACTCGCACATCCTGGAGATAATAACACTATATCCCCATCTTCTGCAAGAGTTCTCGCAACATCTACGGCAACACTAAGTCCATCGTCTATAATATCGACGCATACGCGTGGCATAAGCGACCGTTTAATTTTCTGCGCTGACTGGCCAATCGCCAAGACATGTTTTACTTTACCATCAAAAGCATCGCGCCACAACTCATACGACGCACCTTTATCAACACCCCCAGCAATCAATACTATATTGCCCGTCAATGACTCTACAGCCCTTATAACCGCATGGATATTGGTTCCCTTGCTATCGTTGTAATACGCTACGCCATCAATATTTTTTACAAATTCAATGCGATGAGGAGGCTTATGGAACGTCTTCAATCCTTCATCGAACTGATCCGAAGAAACTCCCAGCTCCCGACATATCGCATACGCTGCCACAATATTCTCTATATCATGATCAACCTTATTTCTATAACCTAATGGCAGAATGTATTCAACACTTTCATTAACAATAATCTCTGTACTATTGGTAAAGACCTCTGATGTCGGTAAATACCCGAACATATCAACCTTATCAGGATCGAATTCCTTCGCCAACTTTTCAGATATATACACCTTAGCATTATCCTTGGCAATATCAATAATTCGCGCTTTGGCTTCGGTGTACTCGAGCATCGAGGGATACCTGTCAAGATGATCTGGCGTGATATTAAGCAACACTGCGACATCGAGACAACGCGTAGTCATGGTCTCCAGCTGGTATGAGCTAAGCTCAGCGATGACTATGCCATCATAGCCATTGAGAAGATATGCCGTCAGGGGCTCTCCAACATTCCCCAATGCATATGCGCTAATACCGGAGCTCTCCAGGATATGCTTAGCCATCAATGTAACTGTTGTCTTACCATTAGTTCCTGTAATCCCCACTATTGGCGCTGATATTTCCGCACATGCGAGTTCTGCCTCGCCAATAATCTCTATCCCTGCACTTCGAGCTTTTCTAATAATATTATTATCATGAGGAACCCCCGGCGACACTAGAACGATATCAATATCACCTACATCACTATCAGAAACAAGGGATACACCAAGCCGTCGCAAAACGCCCTTCTTTTCAAGAACATTCTGACGGTCGACTCCTATGACATGTGCCCCTGAACGCACAAGAAATTCAGCTGCCAAGCATCCGCTCTTCCCTAAACCCACGACCAATGCATTCTTTCCTCGAAATTTTCTCATTGTTTTATGCCAATCCCCAAAATTACAGTAATCATAAATAGGAAATACTTCTAATGACCATATTTCATTTCAGCAAATATAGAACCACAGGAACAGCAATTGCAAGCACCATAAAATTATACTTCCATTTTAAACTATGTGCCCTTTCAGAAATTTTATTCTTTATTTTAGAAACCACTTCTTCAGGCCATTTTTCCAAGTCTAAATATATTCTGCCATAAGTTATCTCCAGACAACCCACTCAAAGTGAATTCTTCAATTGAAACTCCTTTTAGCCATCCATATAGCAAAATTATACATGTAGAAGAAGGACTCAATAAAACTCGAATCACCATTAACCGCTACTTGGAAGAACTTATCCGTGTAGGACTCGTGCACAAAAAGAAGTTGAGCTGCGACAGCTATTATATTATTTGAATTGTTGAACACACAGTCCTGATCTAATTCCAAGCTTTGCTATACAACTATGTGCGTTCCTAAAACATGCATAGAAAATAAACCCTCTCTCATGTTAAGAATTATAACCTGATAGGCGTACATATTAACTATGATTTATTTGCCAAATTTCTTTACTCAGAGCTCTCTGGAAAGTTATATTTTTTTGATGCCTTCAACGAACGGCAAAGAACCCCACGTTTTGTTGACTTCGAAGAGCTTCATTATTAATCAATGATTAAATTAAAGAGAGAAGCTCTACTCATTATTTTCTTGATAGGCAGACCAGATGTATCCTACAACCACTCCTAAAACACCCCAGCTTATAAAAACGGCTAGTAGTTGTCCTGCCTCTCCTGCTTCAACCATTCTTTTTCGCCCCATATTTTGTTATTTGAGGGTTATTATTAAATACCTTCTGTTCAAAGCTATCAAACATTTTCTATCGATGAGATTTTTATACCTCTAAAAAGTGTATAACATACGAAAATAACGCCTTGCCATTAAATGTCGCTCTTTCTAGAGATAAAGCAACCTTTTTTCTGTAAATTCCATAATCCTTCGTTATTTTTGTCATATAGCTAGCCTTTTAGACTCTTTTGTAGTGTTGGAAGATCCTAACTCCTCCATATCTATGTATTCTCTACCTGCAATCCATTCCTCATGGATCTCCATGAGAACAGCCGTCGCCAACCTTAATTCCGAAGAATCGTTTGGAAATAAGACAGCCACACGAGTTCTTCGTTTTATCTCTCGTTAATACGTTCGCTTCCATTAGATATTCGTATTTTTTCTATGCTTATGAGGAAATCTCAAGCATGTTAACCCTTCTGAAATGTTATTCTCAAGCCATTCTACAAATTCAGGAGCAAATCTTTCAAATTGATTAACTGATGTTACGCACTAGGTTTGTCTTAGTGGCTTAGCGAAAGGTATGAGGTACAAGCATCTCGACAAGGCCAACTCAAAAGAGTTAGACGAGAAGAGATGTGAAGTAGATTGTGCCTTGTAGAAAGCCAATAGAGTGAGATTAGTGCGTAACGTCAGTAATTAATAGTGTACTTTATCATTACCTCTGCTGCTTCAATTGACGGGCTATTAAAAACATTGCGCATTGTAAATACAATTTCTTACTTCATATACTTCTTAGGAGCGTACTGTTGGGCATTTTGGCTCATATAAAACTGACATCTTTGCCATGGAACACTCGGAAACACTGACTGTAGAGCTGCTTTTAAACCAGAATGATCATCTGATGTAATAAGTTGCACACCTGAAAGACCTCTCTTCACTAAGCTATCCAGAAAACTTCTCCAATGAATTTCCGCTTCAGAAAGGCTTATAGAGGCCCCTAAAATTTCACGTCTGCAAAAAAAATTGGCTCCATAAGCAATTAGAACGACTTGGCTTCTTACAGTACCATTGTGTCGAACTTTTAGATAAGTTGCATCCAAAATGACATATGAAAAAAGTCCTAAAGGGCGATTTTAAAATTTTTCAAAATCCCCATCGAGCTCTTGAGTCATTCTAGAAACCTGTGTAGAGCTAATCTCCAACCCACACAATTGAGCTGTGATCTTTTCAACACGACGGGTAGATACTCCCTTAAGATACATTTCTTCAACAGCAAGCTTAAGTGCTCTTTCTGATCGAAGGCCTTTCTCAAGACTCCCTAGATAAAAGGCAACGCCACGCATTTGAGAGATATTTAATTCAAGCTTGCCCACGCGTGAACTTAAGGTCTTGTCTTTAAAGCTATTAGCATAACCAAAACGCTTATCAGATCTTTCATAAGGTGCTGCCTGAAGAGTCTGGTTGTGTTCGACTTTCATTGCAGCATTTAAGACTGCCTCAAGAAAGGGCTTCATTTTGTCTCCACTGTTAGAAGATAATGCTTCTATTACAGCCACTAATAGGTTATCTTAAATTTGGTCTGGGCTCATAGTTTTTCTCCTTTATGTTTTGATTTACACAAAGGATTGTGGCTTCAGGCCTTTCTGATTTCAAAGAATTTGTTGTGGTAGATTTTTTCTTATTTTGATAATGTCCTCAGAATATTTTCGACGAGTTTATAGACAGTTGTACTGCCGCCAGATCGTGGCCAATCTTTGCAAAGCGGGTTGTCTCGAATTTTGGCCCGGAGGATAGCGTCATTGATCATATCCTTCGTGATTTTGCGAGTATCAATGCATTTATCGTAGTCGGCAAGGTACTGCTTTAGTCGAGCAGAACAATCATGTGAAGAAGCGATGCCTGTTCCATCCTCAAAATGGAGCAATAGCCAGTATTCGAACTTGGGGTTGCTAAGAGCAAATCCGTAGTTGTCAGCTTTTTGCGACCATTTATGTAGCTGCGCCAACTGCTCGTCTGTCCATTGATCTTTATCCACCACTAGCCATGCTTCATCCGATTTCTTCAGAGTCTTCTTCTTGAGGTGGCTTGTCATCTTTTTCAATATATGTGCAGGGGAACTGTTATGATTGTGTTTTAGGCACTTCACTTGAATTACTGATTGCTGATTGTTGAAGCTGGCAAAGTACTGCGGTTCAGTTTTAACGCCTTCGGTAGCAATGACGAATATTTTTCGATAACGTCGTTCCCCAAGGGGTCTCTGAAATTTCCTTCTTTTCGGTGGCATTAGTCATTTCCCTCTCTTTTCTCGAAAAGACACGGCATTGTCAGATCACTTCCGGGCAGGAGGCGGGGAATTCCACCCAGGCGCCCCTGTAGATAGCTCTTCCGGATATCTTTGTCGTAACGGATATCTTTGTACTCGCTAAATGAAAGAAGGTTCGAGATTCCCGAAGCGTCTCTTTCGGTCACCCACATTTCGTCACGGCGCAACAACTGTTGATCCATCAGTAGTACATCATGGGTCGTCAGCAGTAGTTGAGTTCGGGTTTCTGTAGAGCAGTTGGCCAGGTAATCTTCGAGCAATCGCCGTATTAGCAAGGTATGCAGACTGCGGTCGATCTCATCGATGACATAGACCTTCTTTGACACGGATGCCGAGAGTTCGAGAAAGGATGGCAACAGGTCGATGATGCGTTGTGAACCATCCGATTCCTGGCTGATTTCAAACTTGGCCTCCGTGCCGTCCGATTTCGTGTGATAGGCGACCAGTTTTTTGGCAATCAGCTCGTTTTCTTTCCGTGTGATCACGAAGCGCTCGTTGGCATGATGCTCGGCCAGCAGCCTGACGGTCATACCTTCCTTGATGTCTTCCTGAAGCCTTGTTTTTATGAACTCTGGCAGTGGAATATTCTTAAATGGAATCTCTTCGCCACCAAGATGGGCAATACCCGTGTCTAGCTTCGGGAGCATATCGTTCATGGTCGCATAGAGTGGATGCCCTTCGTCTAGAAATTGTTCGAATGGTTCGAATCGCGAGTCTGGCGAAATAAGCTCCAGGTTGTCCTTGAACCAGTTATAAACCGGGCGAAAATTTTCGACCTTCTGAGATACCGAGTTGGTCAGGAAAAGTTGGTTGTCCCGAGTACCATTGAAAGCAAATAGCAGAAACTGATCTTTAACTAGCGATTCGTCGAAGTTTGGACTGCCGTCGCGACGATCGTAAAGGACTTTTTCGCTGGTGCTCGTTATCAGAACGAGCTTTTCTTCCAGAACGGCCTTCCTGGTGACTGCGAAGCTGAACTCGTAAATAGCCTCGTCTATCAGGAGTTCAAAAGCAAATCGTGACGGTTGTTCCACTCCCTTGCCATCTAATAGGAATGCATTGGTCGTGATTAAACTGTCGGGTTGTGTGCCCTTGATGACCAGCGTTTTGGTAAAATTCAACGCTTTGAAAAAGTTGGTCTTACCAGATGCATTGCCACCATAAATAGCCGCAATCGGAAGAATTCTTGTCTGATACTTGCCAATCTTTGGAACCCGTTCCCCGTGCTGGCGCTCCCGGCCGGCAATCATCGAGAGGGTAGTTTTGTCGCGAAAAGACATCCAGTTTTCAACTGAGAAACTAATAATCATTTTATCATCTCCTGGCTAGCGTGATTTTTTCTCATTATTATAGCTTTGTTATAGCAATTAATTCCATAAAAATCAAGTCTAAAGAGATATTATCTCATTGCGCGCTGTAATGGATGTGTTCTACATAAGTTTTCTTTCGAAAATAGAACTGACTTTTTAAGGTCATAACAGGTTGACGGCTAAACCTTTAAGTGGTTAATTATAATTTTGTTACTTTGAAGACGTCGTTTGCTGAGAAAGAATACTTTCCTCTTGAAGCTAGATTCTCTATGAACTTTTGTAAATTCATGCCGTATATTCCTACATTTTTTAAAAGCGAAGAGATTTATGGCGATAATCTTCTTCTCGCTCTAGGTCGAACTTGTCTTCATCTACGCTATCTGTGACTCTCGGCAAAAGACCAAAGAAAGACTATCAAGTAAAGATTAGTTGAATATTTGACCTTTTCCATTGGCCATACCTGATAACATTTATTGTGTTTATTTGCTTTTACAATAAATTTTATCCATTATAAACTCAAGAATCGATATAGGTGTTGATGAAGCTGACAATAGATATAGTGCCCATTTAAAACTCATTGTGCTCTCAGTTGACAGCATTTAATCACTCTTAAAGGTCTTACTGGAATTTTAACGACGCAAGACCAATGATAACGAACAAAAGTCCTACTATCCAAAAACGTACGACGACTTTTGTCTCAGCCCATCCTTTATATTCAAAATGATGATGCAGTGGGCTACACAAAAATATGCGTTTTTTATTGCGAAGCTTATAGCTAGCGACCTGCAATATCACCGACAAGGTCTCCACAACGAATACCCCGCCAATAACTGATAGTAACACTTCCCTTCGGAGCAACACTGCCGACACACCTATTATACCACCCAAAGCCAGTGACCCCGTATCGCCCATAAAAACCTGCGCAGGCGGACCATTATACCATAAGAATCCCAATATCGCCCCAGCAAGCAAACAGAGATATATAGCGATCTCACCACTACCCTCAATATATAGAATATTAAGATACTGAGCAACGTATGCATGATTAGAAACGAAAGCGAAAAATGCCAAAGCTAACGATACGAGCAGAAGACATCCAGCAGCAAGACCGTCGAGACCATCGGTGAGGTTAACACCATTGGACGTACCTGAAATAACAGCAACAATAAAAGCGACGAGCAATATCGTGGAAGCTCCGGAGAAGTATACCACAGGCTTCTTCATAAAAGGAATATACAGCCTGGAGATGTACGCTTTTGTCGTCAAGCTAACATTCTCTACCTGCCCCTCAATAACCCTGTGCTCCTTAGCCACTGGGGGCGCAAACCAATCGTCACAATGTATCGAAGACGTTACAGACGGTATCAGCAAATACAACGAGAAAACCAACGCGAACACTATCTGAAAGAAAAATTTCTTTTTCGATGAAAGACCTCGAGCATTCTTATACTTAAGCTTAAGATAGTCGTCATACCCACCAATAATGCCAAAATATATCGTTGTAAGGAAGAGTATCAGTGTAAAAGAGCTGGTGAGATCCATCCACAGCATCATAGCGATCAGCATCGCAACAAGTATCAGTACTCCACCCATCGTTGGCGTATCGCTCTTCTTCTCATGAAGCTCCGCGAGAAGAGGACCTTCGTCCTCCTTGCGTATAGGCTGTCCGATCTTAAGCTCATAGAGCTTCCTGATAAACCACGGACCAATAAAAATCGAAATAATCAGGGTCGTTATCGACCCCAGCATCATACGGGTAGAATAATACTCGAAAACTGCAGGTACTCGTATTCCCAGATACTCGTGTATAAAATAAATGACAAACAAAAACATCTATCTCAGAGCCTTAAATTCCATATCTTTATGTACTGCATTCACCCTAGCCTTACGTATCTCCGCCCGCTTTAGTATCCAATCAAGCATCTCTGTATACAGTATACGCGGCGACGACTTCTCCCATAAATAGTATGCCAGGGACCCCGGCAATGGATTAACTTCATTAAAGTACACGGTATTCGTCTTACAGTCTATAATAAAATCGAACCTAACCACTCCGGCACACTCCAGGATCATAAAAGCCGCAAGAGCATAGTTACGTATCGATTCTTTGAGCTTTGCATCGAGATATTCAGGATCGATATCCCTTACCAGCCCAGCCATCCCATCGGAAGCAACGCCCCCGAGCTTATTCTTTCCACCTCGGAGATATTTGTCTTCATATGTTAGAACCTTCGATATCGCCACAGGAATCTCCACAACGGAGACTTGCGGAGTATCGCCTTCGAGAACAGAAATGTTAACTTCCATAAGATCTTCAATGCATGGCTCCACAATAGCGTCTGTATCGTATTTAAACACACGTGCCAACGCCTCAGCAAAAGCTTTCTCATCGGAAGCCTTGCCGACACCTACGCTAGAACCAAGATTACATGGCTTGATAAAATAAGGAAAGTTTTCTAGGCCTTCACATTTTTTTATACGACTCAGCAGCGCGCCTAGCGACTGCCGAGATTCTTCACGCTTAATGACCACCCACGGCAGTACAGGGATGTTGCTATTTGCCAATACTGCCTTACAGCACGACTTATTCATAGTCACGGCAGACGTTAGAACACCACATCCAGTATATGGGATGTCGGCCATCTCAATAAGTCCCTGGACACATCCATCCTCACCATATTTTCCGTGAAATGCAAGGAAAATGATATCTATAGGAATCACTTTCATGTTCTTCAATATCGTAAGTCCACCGACACCTGGCTGAGGAAGGAGAGTCACCTTTGTGATGTTTTCAAGGCATCCTGGTAAACCATCGTAAAACTCACGCTTAAGCAGCTCCTTACCCGCATACCAATGACCTTTTTGGTCGACATACACCGGAACAATATCGTAATCTAGGGTATCCATAGCCTCCATAAGCTGCAGAGCTGTTATCACCGAAATCTCATGCTCCACAGAACACCCACCAAAAAGCACCGCTACACGTCTTCTCATAACCTCACACGCTGTTCATATAAATCTGTCAAATCATTTTCTATCAAGACCGCATCGCCGTCTTTAACTACAGAGGAAAGATACGCGAAACCTTCGTCACGGCTATTGCAATACACAATATCTTTATCGTCAAGCCCTCCCCTTTCTAGACCGCATCGCAACGCGTCGCTATTTACATCACCAACAACGATAGCAAGGTCACATATAGCTCCTGCTACTTCGCCAACAATGACATTTTCTTCATATCTTCGTTCTCCGAGCTCTATCATCCCAGGGGTGATGATAATGCGCCTCTTTGCCAGAAGGCCTTCCAAAACATCCAGAGCGGCACAAAACCCTATGGGGTTGGAATTGTATGCGTCTTTAATATATATGATATCACCGTTTCTTTCGACCTGCAGCCTGTTTCCGACAGGTTCAATATTCGTAAGCACCGCCAAAACATACTCAGGATCAGCTCCGAAAGCACACGCCATCGAAAATGCAGCCATGACATTATACAGCATCGTTTTCCCAAACATCGGCACATATCCATCATACACGTCATCATTCCAGTGTAGGGTGAAGGAAGTCCCCTTATCCCCCTCCAGCGCCATCGATGATACCCAACAATCCAGATCATTATCATCGAAACCATATAGCAACGTCACCAGCTTATGATTTTCCTCAGCAATACGTCGCACTGCTGGGTCATCGCCATTACACACCAGAATACCATTATCAGGTATCGCCTCAGCAAGTTCAGACTTAGCTTTGAAAATATCTTCCTCGCTACCGAATCGTTCCAGATGACATAAACCCACAGCCGTAATTATACCAGCCTTCGGCGGCGTAATGCCACACAAACGACTTATAGATCCTCGCCGATATGCCCCCATCTCCACAACAGCATAGTCGATGCCACGCTTAAGATTCTCTCGTATCTCACGCGTAATACCCATAAGAGTGTTGACACCTTTAGGCGGCCAAAATGTCGTTCCTACAGCAATTTGGAGGATCTCTCCAAGGATATTCTTGGTACTTGTCTTGCCATAGCTGCCGGTGATTCCTATAATAACTGGATTGACATCGCGTACTATTTCCCTGGCCTCGGAAACATATCTACGCTGTCTGATCCTTTCCAGAGGCATCATAACACCATTAGCAATCACCAACAGCAGAGGTATACTCTGAAAAAAAAGTATCTGAATCAGCCATAGCATGTGCAACCGAACATACCAGGCAGCAATACAAAGCAGTGTAGCATATAGTATGAATGCACATAGGTATATACGTTTAGCACGCATAGTCATCTTCAGCGTTATCTTGCCAGTGATGCGCGGATCTCCCTCGAGAATTATGGGAAACAGCAGCGCCACAGCGGCAACGATACTACCGACAAAGGGAACAAAACCCACGACAATAAGAGCAATAAGAGCTATTGCCGTCGCTTTTATATCGAAGACCCTATTGTTCCACAGCCATGATAAAAATCTTCCCGAGTTATATTCTTCCTGCTGGAAATAACGCAGGTAGTGAAAAGAGCGGTGCCGATACAACAACAGGTGGCACAACAAAATAATAGCTACGACGACGACAATCATGATACAATTTCTTTATTAGAAGGGTAATATCAGCAATTCTATGGACTATCAGTATTTTTGGGGATACAAATTTTCAATATTAAACACAGATTTCGTAAAAACTACCGGGTGTTAATCAATCATACAAAATATGATGTGCACACAAACTTGCTCCACCACCCTGAAAAAGGTGATGTCCTTTATCGGGGAAAACCACAAGCATAGCATTGTGCATAAGCTCTTTGAGACGATAGCCTATAGCAACGGGAGTTTCTCTGTCATCATCTCCCCAGAGCAATAATGTCGGCGTAGCGATTTTCGCCGCATCAGAGGAAAGATCCTCTTGGATGATTTTCACGAGTATTGGTCTCATACTTCCAGCACATCGATAATCTTCCGAAGCGTACCTTGGGATAAACCACTTATTGTAAAAATCCGTCTTCAAGCTTCGATCCAACATTTTTACCGAAGCTCTCACGAACCCTAGCCTCTTAATTTTCAGCCTCTTCCTGAAAGAATCCGGGGTTTTGATGCCGGCAGAGCTTGCGAGTATTAATCGATGCACCCTCTCTGGATGCCGACTCGTAAGCGCTATGCTAACCCTGCCACCGAATGAATGACCAAACAGCTCCGCGACACTGATACCATTGTCATCCATATATTCCACGATCCTTTCAGCGTAATCACACACACCCCAAGTATCTTTAGGCTGTGGCGATTTGCCAAAGCCAGGCAAATCAACAAGATGAACGGTATAGTAGTCCTTAAGCAGCTCTGCCAATGGCCGCAATGCTTCAGCCGACTGCCCCCACCCGTGCAACATGATGAGATGTGGCCCTTCCCCTAAACGTATTACAGACAATTTCAAACTGGTCATAATAGTAGCAACCTTACATAAACCCGACGTTTTAGTCATGATAAAATTGGTTATTGACCACATATTATCTTTGGTATAAGCTCTCTGTTTTATTTTAAATGGTGGCATGGCCAAGTGGTAAGGCAGGGGCCTGCAAAGCCTCGATCCCCAGTTCGAATCTGGGTGCCACCTTTTTTATTTTGTATTATTATGCTTTATCTTGTTGCTACTCCTATAGGTAATCTTGCCGACATCACTCTTCGCGCTCTAGAAGCGCTAAAGGATAGCGATTATATCCTATGCGAAGACACACGACACAGTTCTGTGCTTTTGAATCACTATGAGATAAAGAAAAGCCTGAAAAGCTATCACAAGTTCAACGAAGCTTCCATGGAAGACAGGGTCATCGAAGACCTGAGGTCAGGTAAAACCATCTCACTGATCTCCGATGCAGGAACACCATGCATCTCCGACCCGGGCTTCCGTATGGTTAAGCGCTGCCAGGAAGAAGAAATCGCTATTACGACACTGCCAGGTCCTTGTGCAGCAATACAAGCTCTCACGTCCTCAGGACTCGACAGCCAGCGATTTCAATTCATCGGATTCCTTCCAAGAAAATCTGGAGAGCTTAAGAGCACTCTCATTGATGTATTCTTATATGAGGGGACGACGATATGCTACGAATCGCCAAATCGTCTCAAAGCAACGCTAAAAATGATCGACGAGCTTTCGCCGAACAACATGGTAGCTGTATGTCGCGAGATGACGAAAAAATTCGAAGAAACAAAAAAAGGCACCGCCAGCGAACTTATAGCACACTGGAATGATCGAAACGTCAAAGGCGAGATTGTACTGGTTATCTCGCCTAAAGAAAAGCACACACCATGGGATGATATCACACCGAAAGAACACGTCGCTATGCTACAGGAGATGTTTTCCATCTCGGAAAAAGAAGCTATAAAGCTCTGCGCCGAGCTCAGAGGCACACCAAAACGAATTCTATACAACGATATACATAATGAACGATGAACTAATAAGACTATCAAAACTGCTGTCACAACGAAAGATCTGTTCGCGCCGAGAAGCTGACGCATATATCTCCAAGGGATTGGTCATTGTCAATGGAAGCGTCATCGACACCCTCGGCACTAAAGTTCCACCTAATGCAATAATATCATTAGCTTCCGAAGCAAAGCAACAACAAAAAAACAAGGTGACAATCGCCTTAAACAAGCCATTGGGGTATGTCTCGACACAGCCAGAGAAAAATTATCGCGCAGCCATAGAGCTTATAACTCCTGAAAACCAAGACACCAGATATAAAAGAGGAGTACTGAAACCTCAACATCTTAGAAAGCTCGCCGTCGTAGGACGCCTAGACATAGACTCCAAAGGTCTTCTCATTCTAACACAAGACGGCACCCTCGCTAAAAAGATCATTGGCGAAAAATCTATCATTGAAAAAGAATATATTGTCCGCGTAAAAGGCAACCTATCAGAAAAGGGGCTAAAACTGCTAAAACACGGACTAGCCGTCGATGGAAAAATTCTCAAGCCGGCACGCGTCGATTGGATCAACGAAGATCAGCTACGTTTTGTTCTTATCGAAGGACGCAAACGACAGATACGCAGAATGTGCGAACTTGTAGGAATAGAAGTTACAGCGCTCAAAAGAGTTCGGATCAATAACGTAAGACTCGAAAAACTCCAAGAAGGAAAATGGCGATTCCTTTCCAAAAACGAATATTAGATATAGTACTAGCGCCCAATCATCGCAATATTTTCTGCAACTTTGATGAGACGGTTAACAGTTTTATCATCAATATTATAGCATCCTGCGATAATCCAAATTTTAGCCATGATAAAAGTCCAACATCCCGCAAAGGACCTATTCTGGCACTTCATAGTTTTTTGTGCTAATATCTCTTGCGTATTTTCTATGTTTGGAATAAAATTTCATTCCTCAACAACAAGGAAAGACGATGGACAAAGAAGGGCTAATCAGAAACATCCATAAGCTCATAAAGACAAGCCTTGCCGAAGACATTCGTTCCGGAGATATCACCTCCGAAGCATGCATTCCTGATGATGCTAAATTATATGGAACTCTTGTTATGAAACAGTGGGGAAAACTCGCAGGTCTTGACTTCCTTTCGACGATATTTCAAATGGTAGACCCTCGTATTGAAGTTGATTTAAGAGTTAATGAAGGTGCCGTTGGTAATGCAGGAACAGTCATCGGAACAGTGAGCGGTCCAGCTCGGGGGATCATCAGTGCGGAATGTGTAGCCCTAAACATTGTTCAGCATGCTTCAGGCATCGCCACTATTACGCATATGTATAAGGAAAAGCTTTCGTCGTATGGATGTTCCTGCGACATTCTAAACACTCGTAAAACACTCCCAGGATTGCGCGCTTTAGAAAAATATGCAGTATGTGTCGGCGGAGGAAAGAACCACCGTGATGGTCTGGATGATCGTTTTGTCATAAAATCCAATCATCTACTTTTTATCTCCCCTAAAACAAAAACACCCATAAAAAAAGCCGTAATAAAAGCGAAAGCATACCGCCCTAACGTAAAAATTGAGATAGAAGTAGAAAATTTATCGATGCTTAAAGAAGCTATGTCTACGAATCCAGACATTATCATGCTTAAGCATATGAACACCTACGAAATTAGCAAAGCAGTCGCTATAATAAGGAATGTCAGCAAGGAAGTTTACATCGAAGCGTGTGGCAACGAAATAGTTTTAGAGACAATATACGCCTACGCACAAACCGGCATCGACGGCATCTCTGTAACAATGTTGACACATTCAATACAAGATCTAGATATAAGCTTAAGATTTTAACATAAGGAAAAAAAATATGTCTACAGACGCAAAAGAACTTATCTTCGAAGAAGAAGCTCGGGAAAAGCTTTTGGCAGGAATTACAAAGCTTGCCGATGTTGTAGCTTTTACGCTAGGACCTAAGGGTCGCAATGTCAGCATCGAGAAGAGCTGGGGAGCTCCAACGATAACAAACGACGGAGGTAGCATCGCCAAAGAAATTGACCTCAAAGATCAGTTTGAAAACATGGGCGTTTCAATGGCAAAAGAAGTCGTCTCTACACTAAAAGAGAAATGTGGTGACGGGACTACTACAGGGACATTACTCCTACGCGCTATAGTAGAGCAGGGGCTAAGAAATATAGCCGCTGGGGCAAGTCCTATAAGTATAAAACGTGGCATAGACAAAGCTGTCAGTGCTGTCGTCGTTGCTATTGATAACGATGCATCAAAGATAACTACACCAGACGAAATGCGACGCATTGCCACAGCATCGGCATCAGGAAACGAAGAAGTTGGGAAGTTTATCGGCGAAGCTATGGACAATGTTGGAGCTTCAGGGGTTATCACCATTGAAGAGGCAAAGATCACAGAAACCTCTTTGGAACATGTCGAAGGAATGCAATTTGACAGAGGATACCTAAGCGCCTATTTCTGCACCGATACGGAAGCAATGACCGTAGATATGCAAGAAGCTAAAATCTTGTTAGTCGACAAGAAGATTTCTTCGATACAGGACTTGCTACAGATACTTCAATCCGTTGCAACATCAGCATCATCACTCCTCATCATCGCTGAAGATATCGATGGCGATGCGCTTTCAACCCTTGTTGTCAACAAGCTACGAGGAACATTAAAAGTCGTTGCTGTCAAAGCCCCAGGATTCGGCGATAGTCGCAAAGCCATGCTGCAGGATATTGCCATTATAACAGGGGGCACGGTCGTTTCCGAAGAAACTGGAATGAATCTCAAAGACGCTTCAGAATCGGTATTAGGATCAGCAGAAAAAATATCAATAACCAAAGACAAGACAACGATAGTCAATGGTCATGGAACTTCAGAAGACATTGATGCACGCACAAAACAAATCGACGCCGAAATCGAAGCTACTACAAGCTCGTACGAAAAAGAAAAACTCGAAGAGCGCAAAGCCAAGCTTAGCGGCGGTGTCGCTGTCATAAGAGTAGGAGCAGCTACAGAGCCGGAATTGAAACAAAAGAAACAACTCTTTGAAGATAGCCTGAATTCCACTAAAGCTGCACAAGAAGAGGGAACGGTGCCTGGAGGTGGTATTATATTGCTTCATGCAAGAGAGGCAATAAATGCATTAAATCTTGTATCCGACGAATCGGTAGGTGCATCTATAATATACAAGGCCTGCGAAGTTCCGGTGAAGCAACTCGCCACAAACGCCGGCCATGACGGATCTGTTGTATTATCAGAAATTCTTAAATCAAAAAAGAATTTCGGATTCAACTGCCTAACCGAGCAGATCGAAGATATGGCTAAAGCTGGCATCATCGATCCAGCGAAAGTCGTTAAAAATAGCTTGATTCACGCTGCTTCTGTCGCAGGTATCGTCCTTCTGTCGGAAGCGTTGATAGCTGACGCTGGAGATGAAGAAGTGAATAGTTAGTAGTCGCAAGGGGGGAGTTTCCTCCCCCCTTTTTTACATTCCTATTATCATCTTTCTTTTTTGTTGGTGGGGATTTTTTCTTCACAAAACATCAGGGATTTATTTTTCTTCTGAAACCTTCGTCATCTCTCTTGACGAACAGCGCGAAACCATCAAGAAGGGTCTTTCTGGAGATGTTTTCACAATGGTTGATCTCATTAAACAATGGGATGCTGAAGCATCAAAAATAGATGGAGCGCAAAAGCTCTCTACGGAAGATTTCATGAGAAGCCAACATCTCGCTAAGGTCCTGCTAGAAAGCTCTCAAGAAGAACTATCTACCCTAAGGGAGGCCCATCGTCTCAGAACTATCACGGACGATAACAACAACATTATACGCATGCCTGCACATCTTGACCGCTTTCTACCCCAAACATATGTGTCAGCAAGCTTACTATTATCGCTTAGTGATCATAGAAATATCATTGCCATACCGAGAGGAATGCGTACAGAATCACATCTATATCCCTTCGATATTATGAACAAGATCCCTATCGACACCGACAGGTTCAATGTAGAAAAAATCTACCAGCGACGACCTCAGATAGCTTTCGTCTCCAATTATTCCTTACCATCAATGCTGCAAGTATTCAGAAAACAGAACATTCCGCTCTTCTTCCTCAACAATCTTGATAGTATTCCAGACATACGACATGCCATCGCCAGAATAGGACATATCACCAACCGACCATTTAAAGCAGAACTTCTAAATATCTTTATCGATGCAGCACTTATCGCCATCGACAATACCGTATTACACACAAAACGACCTTCCTCGCTGCTATACCTTAACATATACTCCGGCTATGCAACACCAGCCCCAGGAACACTAACAAACAGATTCCTCAAACGATTACACATACAACATCCTTTTCCACAAAAATGCTCCCATATGAAAAAAATTGCTCTTACCCGAGAAGATATTGTAATGCTAGACCCTGAATGTATAATAGTATCGATACCACAGAAACACAATGCAATAAGAACAATCTTAAATGATCGCGCGTTCCAAAATCTTCGGGCCGTGAAGAATAACCGTATATTTGCTGTAGACGAAATCGCTCAGGAATCCTCTGATCACCACATCGTACTGGCATACTATGATCTCGCACAAATATTACTGCAGTCAGAATCATGATACGATCTATTCTCGCAGTAATAATCTGTAGCATTATAGCACTCACACTATGGTATGGAGACACCCCCTGGGATGTCGTATATAACGACGCATTGAAACGTTTCGCTGGAACCTCAACATTATGGAATCCACTTCTCGACGACCGCATACCCAGGGTCATCGTCCTCATCTGTTCCGGGGCCTCTTTCGCTGTCGCCGGCGCTGTTATGCAAGCTCTCTTCCACAACCCTCTTGCCTCCCCGACAATCCTCGGCGTAGCCCCCGGAAGTTGTCTTCTTGCAACGGCAGCTTTCGTGCTGGGACTACACATGCATCCGTATACCATACCGATAGCATCGGCCTCAGGAGCGCTACTCACGTTATTCGTCGTCTATTATCTGTCTCTCTATCGCACTACAAGCACCAAAACGACACTGATACTTACTGGCATAGCAATATCTACAGTAATCACAGCAATACAAGGGAGCGTTCTATACGCCCTTAGAGATCGGTGGCAGCTTATGCAAACGATAACAGAATGGCTCGCAGGAACAACGACAGACCGTGGGTGGCAACATGTCGCCATGCAACTGCCACTAACAATCATAGGGTTGACAGGCTGTCTTATGTATTCTCGAGAAATCAGCATCCTGACTCTCGGCGACGACGACGCCAGGAATCTCGGCGTCGATGTCGAGACTGTTCGCTGGCGACTGTTCTTCCTTGTCGCCCTCCTCACCGGCGGAGCTATCGCAGCAGTAGGGAACATACCATTCTTCGGCCTGATGCTCCCACATATCATGAGAACACTATCGGGGCCAGGCGCCAGAAAACTAATCATTGCGTGTATCCTAGGTGGTAGCGCTGCGCTATCGGGTCTGGACATCTCCATAAGAATGGCATCAATAACATCCATGTCGATAGGAAACATTTCAGCACTATCAGGAGGGATCTTTTTCCTCATAATATTATTCAGGAGCAGAACGAG
>Ga0307991_1001081_pt1 | contig 19414 bp, 18 predicted proteins | sample EllFjometagen131_FD_203146 | JGI IMG/M metagenome (GOLD analysis project Ga0307991, IMG submission 203146) | Marine microbial communities from Ellis Fjord, Antarctic Ocean - #131 | ecosystem: Environmental > Aquatic > Marine > Unclassified | place: Southern Ocean | collected 2014-10-08 | reverse complement strand
CAAGAAAATGGATCCCGACATGCCGGTCATCATGCTCACCGGGCACGGGTCTGAAGAGGCAGCCAGAGAAGGAATACAGTATGGGGCATTTGATTACCTTACAAAACCCTACGAACTGGAGGCGTTGGTTCAAAAGATAAACGAGGCAATTGGGCGCGATAGGATTGAGAGCTAAACAAAACCTTCCAACGGCGTACCTTTGGGTGCTGCTCAATCTATCTATACTGAAATTATACTGAGGCTATTTCGAGATTCAAGGAGAATGATGATGACCGCGCTTATTAAAAATAAAAACGTTCAACTTTGCATGGCGCTTTTGCTGGGTGTTGTTATTATGATTCTACCCAGACCGGAAGGCACAAAATTCAGGATCAGCGGAGATGGCAGCCACAATTATTTCAAAACAATCAGTGATAATTTTACGTTGTTATCGACAGGTAATGCCGATGCCTATATTGTTCAGGCCAAAAATTCTGCAAAGACTCAGTTAACGGCTGCGTTTTTAACGGCGAAAGCCCTCGCTGCACAAATGCCGGATATACGGGTGGATTATGTCGACGGTCTGGCGCCTAAAGCCAAAAGATTTTTAGCGGTGCTGGTGGTGCTGGTTTTTCTTTTTGTGATGGAGCCGATTCCACTTGAAATTACGGCTATTCTGATCGGCGTTTCTCTGGTTGTCATGCAGATTGCCGATGTGAAAACAGCGTGGGCGCCTTATATGCACCCGGTTGTCGTTTTTATCATGTGCTGCCTGATTTTTGCCATTGCCCTTGACAAGGTTGGCCTTACCAAACGGTTGGGCCATTTTATTATAAAGAAAGCCGGTTCAAATGTCGTTAAGTTTACCTTTACCATCAGTATTGGTCTGGGACTGGCGTCTTCCTTTATGCACGATGCCGCGGCTGTTTCAATCGGCATTATCACCATGCTGCCCCTCATGCGCGCTGCAGGCATTGAACCCCATTCTCAGACGGCTAAGTTCATGCTGATTTCTCTGGCTTTTGCCTGCTCCTGCGGCGGTATGGGAACCCTTGTCGGCGGCGGCCGCACCATGGTTTCGGCCGCTTTTTTAAAGGAATTTACCGGCATTGAGATTACTTTTATGGACTGGATCAAATACGCAATGCCCATCGCCATCCTCACCGTTCCTGCGGCCGTGGGGGTTGTTTACCTGGTTTTTCGGCCTGACCGTAGTATTGATTTACCGTCTTTTGATGATAAGATTGCCCCTTGGTCGGCCAAGGAGGTTGCAGCGCTTGTGATTATTGCCTGTTCGTTTGTTTTGTGGCTGACAAAGGGATATCACGGTATCCATTATTCGATTACCGGAATGTTGGGCGTTGCCGCCCTGATTCTGGCCAATATTTTAAAATGGGAAGATATCCATGAGAACCTGCAATGGGGCACAGCCCTGTTTATTTTCGGGGGCGGTATTTCGCTGGGGCTTGCCATGGGTTACTCGGGGGCTGCAACTTATTTTGCCAACCTGTTTTTTCCGTTAATCCAGGGCGGTGGATGGTTACTGCTGTTTGTGGGTGTCGCTGTTTTCGGCGCTTTGGTGACCAATGCCATGGCCAACGTAGCGGCGGCTGCCCTGATTCTGCCCATTGTGATCCCCATGGCCCAACTGGAGGGGGTAAACCCTGTTGTTCTGGCCTTGTGTCTGGGAACGGCCACTTCATTTGCCATGCTGCTGGTCATCGGCTGTCCGCCCAATGCCATTGCCTACAGTTTTCGCTATTTTAAATCATCTGATATCACGAAAGCAGGGCTTGTGGCCACACCGGTTCTGCTACTTATTCTGGTGATTACAGCAACCGTCTGGTGGAAGATCCTGGGGCTGGTATAGTAAAAATTGTTGTCGCTGGAGATTTAGGCCATGGATCATGAAAAAATTAAAAAAATACGGTTGCTTCTGGTTGACGATGAGGATGATTTTCGCAGCACCCTGGCCAAACGGATGAAGAGAAGAGGTGTCCATGTCAGCCAGGCGTCAAACGGTAAAACGTGTCTTGCCGTTATGTCAAAGCAGCCGGTGGATGTAGTTGTCCTGGACGTTAAGATGCCGGGTATGAGCGGAATAGAGGTTTTACAGCATATCAAAACGGATCATCCACAGGCCGAAGTGATTTTTTTGACCGGGCATGCCGCTACCCGGGATGGCGTTGAAGGCATCAAATCGGGTGCCTTTGACTATCTGAGCAAACCGATAGAGTTTGAACACCTTCTCGGTAAGATTTTGCAGGCGTACGACAAAATTCATCGGGAGCAGGAAAAACGCCTTGAAGCGGATTTTAAATCCCGGATGGAACAGCAGATGATTTCCACTGAACGGCTGGCCGCCATGGGTACCCTGGCCGCCGGGGTTGCTCACGAGATCAATAATCCGCTGGCAATCATCAATGAGGCTGCCGGGTTTATGAGCCTTGTTTTGCAAAAACCGGAAATGGCGGACATGCCCGGCCGGCCAATGTTTGAAATGGCCCTGAACAAAATCGAGAAAAGTATTAAAAGGGCCCGTAAAATTACCCATCAACTGCTGGGGAGTGTCCGAAAAAGTGAGCCGGTCCTTGCTGAAGCTGACATCAGAGAACTGGTCAACGAAACCATTCAACTGGTTGGCAAGGAGGCGAAAAACAAGGATATTACGGTTTCTCTGAATGCGGATACCTCTTTGAACAATATATGGATTGATTCGGAAAAAATAAGACAGGTGCTAATTAACCTTTTGACCAATGCCATACAGTCCATTGATAAACAGGGGCAGGTCAGTATCCATGCGAAAAATATTTTCGAAGGTATTTTACTTACCGTCAGCGACACAGGCCCCGGGGTCCCCAGAGAGAACAGGGAAAAGATTTTTGAACCTTTTTTCAGCACGAAATCACCGGGGGAGGGAACCGGGCTGGGTCTGTTTGTGACAAAGGAAATTATAGAAAAAATGGGTGGCACCATCGAAATCGACAGTCGGATGGGCCATGGTACCCGGTTTACCGTCAGGATTCCGAATCAGATTCATACAAAAAACTATGGTAACAGGCGAAACGATAATTTGTAAAATCCGGAAATTTCGATGATGTATTCGGGATCAAACACGCCTTGAAAATTTTAAAACTACGGGAACACTGCTGCAGGTCAGTATAATTTGTAAAAGGGCCGACAAACGACAGGAGAGGGATATCATGGTAAAGATACCGACTAGAATATTGCTGATCGATGACGAGAAGGATTTTGTGGAGATGTTTTCCATGCGGCTTGAGGCCATGGGAGAAAAAGTCAAATCGGCGCACAGCGGGCAGGCCGGGCTTGAAATGCTGGAAAAGGATAACACGGATGTGGTCATTCTGGATATCAAGATGCCTGGTATGGACGGTATCCAGGTGTTAAAGGAAATTAAAAAAAGATTTCCCCTGGTGGAAGTGATTCTGCTTACCGGGCACGGCGCTACGGAAACCGCCGTGGAAGGGATGAAGCTGGGTGCCTTTGATTATCTTTTAAAACCCGCTGATTTCGAAGACCTGGCAGGCAAGCTGGAGGGTGCCAGAAAAAAGAAAGACCAGCAGGAAGAACGCATCAGGACCGCCGAGGTCAAGCTGTTGCTGCGAAGAGGCGGTAATCTATAGCGTCCGGTATCTGTAAAATCACGACTTTGTTAGGTGGCGGAGTTGTTAAATCGTTATTTGCAGTCGTAAAAAGGACTAAAACAGTTCATTGTCGAGAATCAACGAGGAAAGAGAAATTATGCCGATAAGTTCCCCTCCATCCTCAACCGGGGCTCTCCGTATGCCTGCCCGGTATATTAGACGGGCCACATAACGTATATCCATATCCGCCGGTACGGTGATAACAGGCTTTGTCATGATTTCATAGACATGCACCTCGGACGGGGAACGACCGGGTATAATCACCCCTTTAATAAAATCCTGAACCACCAGTATGCCCCATGCATCATCGGTATTGCGTTTTTTGACAAGAAGCGAAAAAACTTTTTCAGAACGCATTTTAGCGCAAGCCTCTCTGGCCGTGGCCATGCCGTCAATGGATAAAATCCTCTTATGCATCACGTCCCTTGCCCGTATTATTGAGGTGCCGTCAGGTGTCATAATTTTTTCCCTTAATATAAATAAATGTCATTGGTTAAAAATAACTTTTCCGAACTTTTTCTTTAAATCTTTCCATCTGGCTTTCCAGACCCACAACATGGTCAACCGGAACCACAAAGGCAATGCCGGTTCCGGGTTTATGGAATTTTCCCGCGTCTTTTATACTATCTAAAATTTTGGTAACAAGATGTTCTTCAACCAGGAGCAGGATAATGTCGGTCTGTGCCTCCAGGGAAAGACCAAAAAAGGTTTTTGCCTCCTTGATGCCGGTTCCCCTGGCCGGTATGATTGTTGCCCCGGTGGCTCCCGCTCCTTTTGCCGCATCAACAATATGGTCAGTGATATCCGTCTTTACCGAGGATAAAATAAGTTTAAAGCGCATTATTTTTCTCCATGAATTATGTTTTGCGTTGAGTAAACCAATGCATTAATTGAGCATAGCCCATAACGGTTATAATTGGAAAAAGGCTGGCAAAAGCAATAAGGCCAAAACCGTCTATGGCAGGATTTCGCCCGGGCACGGTGGCGGACAGTCCAAGACCAAGCGCCGCCACCAGTGGTACCGTAACTGTTGAAGTAGTGACCCCGCCTGAATCATACGCCAGAGCAATGATACTTTTGGGGGTAAATATGGTTTGTACAATAACAATCATATAGCCGACCAGTATGTAGAGAAAAAGCGGGGTGCCGGTGATGATACGAAATGTTCCAAGGCTTATTCCGAAAGCAACTCCCAGAGCAACAGTGATTCTCAGACCCCATTGCTTGATCGTCCCGGCTGACACCTCGTTTGCCTTATAGGCCACGGCAATAAGAGATGGTTCGGCGATGGTGGTTGCAAAGCCGATCATGGCTGCAAAAAGATACACCCAGCCATATGCCTTCCAGTTTGCCTGGGCAACAACTTCATCCGTACCATAAATAAAGACAGGATCGGACAACTGGGCTGCCATAATTTTTCCTAGAGGGAAAAGCGCTTTTTCAAGTCCTGCCAGAAACAGGGCAAGGCCGATGACAACATAGACGCCGCCGACAACGACACGACGAAGATGGGGAATTGGCCGGCGCAAAACCAGGAGCTGAAAACCGGCAATAAGAATAATGATCGGCAGCACATCCCTGCAGGTGGCAAGCAATATTTTGCTGAAATCATATATGAATTCCACGAAAACAGGCCCCTTTTTATCCGAAAATTATCAGCCCGTACCCCATGACAAAGATCATAGGGAGAAGAGACGCAAAGGCGATAAGACCAAAACCATCCACAAGAGGGCTTCGTCCTCTGATGGTTGAAGCCAGCCCTACTCCCAAAGCTGCAACCAGGGGTACGGTGATTGTGGATGTGGTGACTCCTCCGGCATCATAGGCTATGCCGATGATCTCTTTTGGTGCAATAATGGTCATCAGCATAACAATACCATAACCGCTGATGATCAGATAGTGAATCGGCCAACCGCGGATGATACGCATGACGCCGATAAGAATGGCAAGGCCCACGGAAAAGGCGACGGACATGCGAAGACCAAAGGCATATTGATTTAAAGAATCCTTGCTCGGGTCAATAAGGCCCTCCTGTCCGGCAATTTCTGCAGCTTCCGAAGCCACGGCTATGAGGGCGGGCTCTGCCACTGTGGTTGAGAAACCCAGGGCAAAGGCAAAGCTAAGGAGCCAGAAGAGACTGCCCTTTCTGGCTAAGGCATGGGCCATTGTCTCACCGATGGGAAACAGGCCCATTTCCAGCCCTTGAACAAACAGGCTGAGACCGGCCACCACAAGAAGAGCCCCAAAAAGGACTTCTCCCATTTGCGGTAAAGGCTGCTTCAGGACAACAATTTGAAAAAAAGCGATAACAAGAATAATGGGTAGCAGATCCGTAAAAGAATTTTTGAGCTTTTTCAGGATTATGGAGGTGATCATTACTTTCCCCGGCTATTGTGAAATATATACATAAAATAGGGAATATTTTTTGTCAAGAAGTACGAAAGCGCCATGAAACAGGATCAAATTCCGGAATTTGCATAAAACCAAAGTTTCCGGCTGACACGGCCGATTGTCCAACCTTTAAGTATATACAATGGATGATGTGAGGGCCTGTTCTGAAAATTTCGGGTTATCTGACGCCCCAGACCCGTCAGTTTGATATCACCATGCTCAATGCGGATGCCGCAGACTATCATCGCAACAAGATATGAAAATATATTCAAATGATGATTTTGCCCCTGGATGAAGCCCTGTAAAAGCGGGGCGGACAAATAATTTTACCGGTTGCGGATGAGGCCGCTCTTTCAGTCGGGCACCGCTTTACACCTTGTAAAAAATATCGACAAGCCCGGCTGTAAAATTTATCTGTTAAATTTCGTAAAATAATATATAATTACTTAATATATCAGGTTTAACCAATGATCAAAAGGTTGTCTTGCTATTGGCATAGAGCTTGCTCTAAAATACATTAATCAATGGTTTATGCTGTGATTCATTATACTTCTTACCGGGGATGCCGGGGGAGCAGGCGGAAAAGCGACCCTGATATCCGGTTACAATAAAAAGATAAGAAGGAGAAAAAATGGAAGCAATGAAAATGATGCTGGTTGATGATGAGGAAAGATTTCTCAAGACCACCCAGAAGATTCTGGCCCGGAAAGGATATGATGTCCTGACGGCATCCGGCGGGGCCGAGGCTCTGGGGCGGTTAAGGGTCGAGAAGGTTCATGTGGTGATACTGGATGTGAAAATGCCGGGTATGGACGGTATTGCTACATTAAAAGAGATCAAACGGCAATTTCCAATGATCGAGGTTATCATGCTGACGGGGCATGCCACCGTTGAATCTGCAATAGACGGTCTGAAATCAGGCGCCACTGATTATTTGATGAAACCTGCTGATATTGAGGAAATCATCAGCAAAGCGGAAAAGGCTTATGCAAAAAGAGAGCACATGGAAGAGAAAATTCGGGTTGCCCGTATGCGCCATCTGATGAAATCCCCGCGTCAAATTATCAGGGATTCCGAAAAATAAAGCCTGTAATCAATGGCTGAAAGATTCAACCGAGGATTTTACCAAAAAATTCGCACTAAACTAACGTAAGCCGAAATTTTTTGCATGCAGATGACAGGCGGTTATTTTGGTGTTCCTGATATTGGCAATACGATTTCCAGGCCGGTTGAAAATCGGTTTACCATGATTTTATACCTGATTCTGGAATTATGCTGCAAGGCTGTAATTTGCGGAATTTTGGATGAGTATTTAGTGTCGGGCGCAAGTGAAGGGAGTTAAGCAAGTGGGAAATAATAGGTTTTATCATACCTCAGGCAAGTAGAAACCGGCGCAAGAATCTTATACAAAACCGCAAATTACAGCCTTTAAATGACGGAAGTCATACTTTACAAGTGGATATTGAAAAAAAGTACGTAAGGAGGGTAGATGCCAGATCATACAGCAGTTGCCGTGAGACAGGACCGGGCCTGGATATTAAGGAGCCGACCGGGCTATAAGCCTGTTTTGTTCATTAGCGCCGTTTTGGTGTTTATTGTCATCGTGCTTGCACCCACACCAAAAAGCATGCTTGACATGGTCGGTATGGTCAATCCACCGGGATATCAGTTGGGCCGGGACTGCAAGACCATTGCAGATACGGTGAACCAGAAATTACGGCCGGAAACTTTTAATGTGGAAAGGCAACAGCAGCCGGCTGTACCGGGCCGGGCCACAAAGCCGTTAATGAGTCGCGAAGAAGTGGCCCATCTGGCCAAGATCATGGTGGCCATTCTTTTTCTGGCTGCCTTTCTATGGGGCACCGAAGCCCTGCCCCTGGGGGCCACGGATATCATGGTAGGGGTTATGTTGTATCTTTTCTGTATTTTGCCTGTAAATGAAATTTCCAGGGCATATATGAAGGATGCCGTGTTTTTTATTTTTGGTATTCTGGCGGTGGCCGTAGGGGTGGCCAAGACCGGGCTGGACAAGCGGATCGGATTGATCCTTTTGAGCAGGATTAAGAGCGCCAAGGCATTTGCCTTTGTTTTTTTGCCGATGCTTTCCATATCAGCTGGGTTTTTATCTGAACATGCCCTGGTGGCCCTTCTGATTCCTGTTTTGATGGGTATTTACAAGGTGACCTGCAGAATGTATGGTGTCAAAAAAGACAGGGCTCTGGCAATTTTTCTTTTGCTGGGCGTCTGTTTTGCAGCCAATCATGGCGGTCCCGGATCACCGGCTGCCGGGGGCCGGAATGCCATCATGATGGGATACCTGATGGAATACGGTGCCCCCATCAGTTTTCTGGAATGGATGAAAATCGGTATGCCGTTTGTGCCGCTGATGTCGGTGGTCATTGGCGCCTACATGTATATCCGCTGTAAACCCAAATTTCAGGTCAAAGGCATGAACCCGAGTGAAATCGTTCGGGCTGAAGTGGAAAATATGCCGAAATTCGGGGGCCGGGAAGCCATGATGGCTGTTATTCTGGTTTTCCTGATTATCGGCTGGATTGTGCTGGGTGAAACGGCCGGGCTGGGTGGACCCACCCTTTATGCGGTGATGGCCATGTTTTTATGCGGTATTATCCGGTGGGAAGATATTCAGGATGGTGTGGCTTTTGATGTTGTGGGGCTGTATGCCGCGGCCTGTGCCATGGGTGTCGGCCTTAAATTTACTGGCGGGGCACTTTGGCTTGCCAATACCTTTGTGGGGCTTTTGCCTGATTTTCTGACCCAGGGAGACGGTCTGGTGGTAGGCGTCAGCCTGCTCACCGGTGTTATGACCAATTTTATGAGCGACGGCGCCACCGTGGCGGCCCTTGGTCCTATTGTCCTTCCCATGGCTACCCTGGCTCATGTCAGTGTCTGGAAAGTCGGGCTGATTACCTCTTTTTCTGCATCATTTGCAAATTTTCTGGTGGTGGGTACGCCTAACAATGCCATCTGTTTCGGCATGGGCCGGGACCCGGAAACCGGGGAACGGTTGCTGGAGGTTATGGATTTTGTTAAATTTGGTCTGCCGGTTACCATACTGGCCTGGCTCGTGCTCTGGGCCTGGGCGGTTTTCGGGTATTGGCGTTTTCTGACATTCTGATAAAATTTCAAACAGTGGCGGGTAGTTATATGAAAAAACCGGTCTATAAAAAACTAAGACGAAAGATTGTTGCCATTACACTGATTGTTGCAATTGCGCCGCTGGTGATTCTGGGTGCCATGATTTATTATCAGTTTGCCAATGTCTGCGAGCAGCGTATCAAGTATCAGATCAGCCAGATGGCCCGGTCTCAGTCCAATGCCATTGATGTGTTTCTCAAGGAACGGGTCAATATTCTGTCGACCATGGTCAATACCCTGTCGTTCGAAGAACTGCGGCATCAGGTGAATTTTTCGCATCTGTTTGAAGTACTGAGTGACAAAACGGACAGCCTCGGGCTTGTGGATATGGGAATTATTGATGATACGGGTCAGCATCTGGCCTATGCCGGTCCGTTCAAACTTGAGGGCCTGAATTATTATAACGAGCCCTGGTTCAGAGAGGTGATGAGCAGGGGTAAGTTTATCAGCGATGTCTACCTGGGATTTCGCCAGATTCCCCATTTTATCATTGCGGTCAAAGGGCGTACCGGTAACAGGAGCTGGATTCTCAGGGCCACCATTGATTCCAACGTATTCAAATCTCTGGTGCGTATTGGCCAGGCCGGCCGGTACGGCGATGCATTTATTATCAACAAACAGGGGATTATTGAAACACAGCCGCGGTTTCATGGAATGATTTTGGAAAAAAGCGATCTTGACCCCCGGCAGTTCGGAGAAGAGACCACTGTTGTCAAACATGTCGATAGAGCCGGCAAAAAAAATTTTTATGCCGGGACCTGGTTGAAAAATAATAACTGGCTTCTGATTATCAGCGAAGAGACCTGCCGGGGTATGGGCAGCCTGCTGATGTCCAGGAACATGGAGATCTTGATTATTGCCCTGGGATGCTTCGGTATCATCCTGACGACACTGCTGACCACCCATATAATTGTCAGACGCCTGGAAGATTCCGACCGGGAGATGAGTGTGCTGAACGCCCAACTGGTACAGACCGATAAATTAGCGGCCCTGGGCAAGATGGCCACGGGTATCGCCCATGAGATCAACAACCCCCTGGCTGTCATCGGTGAAAAAGCCGGTTGGATGATGGACCTTTTGTCGGAAGAGGAATTCCGGCACAGCGAAAATATAAAGGAATATGTCGCGTCGGTGGGGAAAATCGAAGAGCATGTGGAGAGGGCACGCAAAATAACCCACAATATGCTCGGATTTGCCCGTCGGATGGAGCCGCACCTGGATGATGTCGATATCAATTTAGTGCTGGAACAGACCCTTTCCCTGCTGGAAAATCATGCACGGGATCATAATATCAGTATTCATAAAAATCTGATGCCGGATTTGCCGGTAATTGCCAGTGATCAGTCTCAGCTGCAGCAGGTATTTCTTAATTTGATCAACAATGCCGTCGACGCGATTGGAAAAGACGGCTTTGTTGAAATTACAACCCTTATGGAAGATCAGGATGCTATGATACAAATAAAAGATAATGGCCCTGGGATTCCCATGGAATATCAAAAAAAGATTTTTGATCCTTTTTTTACCACTAAAACAACGGGAAAGGGAACCGGGCTGGGGCTGTCCATCAGTTTTAATATCATTGAGAAATTGGGCGGCTCACTTGTATTTACCGAGGCAAAGCAGGGGGGAGCTGTTTTTACGATAAAACTGCCGATTGTTCTGCCGGAGCAGAAGTGATAATGATTGGGACATTTTCCATGACAGATCAAAGGTAGGTGGCACGGTGTCGTTTTTGTATCCCGGCAGTGAAATTTGAAACTCGAAATTTGAAAAAAAAAACGCATGAAAGTTAAAATAATTAAATGATAAAGTAGAGCAACGGGAGGTGAGGGATGGACAGGTTCAGGGTGTTGGTTGTTGATGATGAGGTCGATTTTTTGGAAACCATCGTCAAGCGGCTGCAAAAAAGACAAGTCGATGCAGAGGGCGTTGAAACAGGTGAGGCGGCTGTCGAAGTTTTGAGCAATAAACTGTTTGATGTGGTTTTGCTGGATGTTAAAATGCCCGGTAGGATGGACGGTATCCAGACGTTGAGAGAGATTAAAAGGATTCAGCCGTTGGCCGAAGTACTTTTATTGACCGGACATGCTTCGGTGGAAACCAGTATCGAAGGAATGAAACTGGGGGCCTTTGATTATTTGCTCAAGCCCATGAAATTTGAGGAATTGCTGATTAAAATGGCCTCTGCTTTTGAAAAGAAAGATACCCATGACAAGAAAATCAGGAGTGCCAAAATTCAGGAACTGATACGATATCCCAGCAAGGTCCTGGATGATGATTTTTGATGGGCGGCAATATATCAATAAAAAACTTATTGTCGTTATATCACTGGCAGCCTTTATACTGCTGGCCATATCCGTCCTCATGGGGCTCTGGTCTGAAAGGGCCATGCGGGAAACTGTTGCCAAACAGTTCAATGAAGAGCAACTGATCATTGCCGGTCATATCGCGCAATTGATTGAAAAAGAACTGCACCGGCTGGAAAAGGAGATGATTCTTGCCGGGGAAGATATCGCGGCACAAATACCCGAATCCGTTAAAATGGTTAAAATCGTCCGGCAAAGTTTTGGCCGGATTCTGGAAAGCGGCGTCCGAAAGATAGAAATCGTTGACCTTGAAAAAAAACGGAACCTTGTCTTCATACCCTATCGGCACTGGTGGGAAGAAGGCACGGATACCTGCATAAAAGACAAATTCCCCTTGCTTGACATGGGTGATCATCATTCGGTATGGATTTCATCACCGTTGATACAACCTTCCGGTTTACGTCTGTTTATGGCCCTGTCACTGGTTGGCGATACGCCCCGGCTGCTTGTTTTTCATATTAATCTATCCTGGTTTTTGAACCCTTTTATCAATAAAATCCGATCCGGAAAGACCGGCTACGCCTGGCTGATGGATCAAAAAGGGGTTTTTTTGTTTCATCCCAAATCCGGCTTTATTGGTGAGAATGCCTTTACCGTTAGAATAAAGGAAGATGCCCGGTTTTTGTATCAATCCATCAATCATATCCAGAAAGAGATGATGCTCAAGGGCGGGGAGGGCGCTGGGGTGTATACATCGGGCTGGCATCGCGGGATTACCGGAGAGATCAAAAAACTGATTGCGTATCACCCGGTTACCATTTCGGCAAATCCCCTGCAAAGATGGTCCGTGGCCGTAGTGGCCCCTGTTTCGGAGATTGAAGGGGCCGTCAGGGAGGGATACCGCCGGCAGATTTTGCTGCATGGGCTGGTCATCTTCATCATTATGCTGGCAGGCGGTGGTATTTTATTGCTTGAAATTCGGTGGTCGAATATTTTGGAACAAAAAATAGACCAGCGTACCGATGAACTGAAACGGTCCGAGGGGAAATACCGTTCTCTGGTGGAAAGTGCCGAGGATTTTATTTTTACGGTGGACCCCAAGGGGTGTTTTCTTTCTATGAACACATTTACAGCCAATTTTTTTGGGGGTCGGCCCGAAGAATTTATCGGCCGGAGTATTTCCGGTTTATTGCCTGGTAAGGCTTCGGAAAAACAGCTCAAACTGATAAATCTGGTGTATCGGTTCGGCAAGAGTGTCCGTGATGAGATAGAGATTCAAACCGGTGAAAACCAGGTATGGCTGAACTCGAATTTTATGCCCATCAAGGATAAAAGCGGCGAGATCAGTTCCATCCTGTGCATTGCCCGGGACATTACCGAAAATAAAAATCTGGAGCGGCAGTTGGTCAATACTGAAAAACTGGCATCTTTGGGCACCCTTGCCGCGGGTGTGGCCCATGAGATCAATAATCCGCTGGGGGTGATTCTCGGGTTCAGTGATTTGTTAATACGTAAAAAAGCAAAAAATACCCAGGAGTATGAAGATCTGAAAACCATTGAAAGGCAGGGGTTGCACTGCAAACAGGTGGTTGAAAATCTTTTGAGTTTTGCACGAATCGGAAAGGATATTACGGAATATTCAGATTTAAACCTGTGCCTTAGTGAAATTATCAAGGTGGTCAAGCACTCCCTGGATATGAAACAGGTCGAACTTAAAGTGGATCTGGCGGAAAAATTAACCATGGTCAGGGGAGATACACGGCAACTGCAACAGATTTTTTTGAATTTAATTAACAATGCCATGGGTGCCATGCCTCATGGCGGATGTTTGACGATTACAACAAGCCAGAGCCGGGAGCGGGTGATGGTGGCGTTCAAGGACAACGGACAGGGCATCAAGGGTAAAGACATGGATCATATCTATGAACCGTTTTTTACAACAAAACCCGAGGGTGAGGGTACCGGGTTGGGATTGTTTGTTAGCTACGGTATTGTTAATAAATTTGGCGGATCCATTCATTGCGTGAGCCAGGTGGCCCACACGGCTGGAGAACCCGGCGGTACAACTTTTACTGTTAAGCTGGTCAAGATGAAATAAACGGATCGTAAGCGTTCACAGGGCACCGCATCTGCTTTGTTGTCGGGCACTTGAAGTACAGGCAGTACGCCTGCGTACCCTCTGCCGCGCATCTGCAGCACCCTGTAAACGCTTACAGTTTGGCAGGTTGTAGTAAAACGGGTGTTATAACCCCGTGAACGGTTACAAAGGGTCAACGTAAAACAGGAGCTATTATGGGTGAAAAAATACTCATCGTGGATGATGAAAAAGATATGCTGGTTTTGCTCAAACGGATCATCACAGAAGATACCGATCATGAGGTGACCACTGAAACCAGCCCCGTCAAGGCGTTGGACCTTTTTAAAAACCAGGTGTTTAATATGGTGATAACCGATCTAAAGATGCCGAAAATGGACGGTATCCAGTTGCTTGAGCAGTTAAAAAAAAGAGAACCGGATGTGTCTGTGGTGGTCATGACGGCCTACGGTACCATTGAAACGGCTGTGGAAGCGACGCGAAAAGGGGCTTATGATTATATTACCAAGCCGTTTCGGCGGGAACGGATACTGCTGACCATCGAAAAGGTCATGCAATGGCAGACCCTGATCAGGGAAAATAGAGCCCTTAGGCAGGCGTTGATTCAAAAAGATGAATTTGAGACCATGATCGGCGGGACACCGGTGATGAAAGAAATTTTTGAGCGGGTGAAGCAGGTTGCACCGACCATGGCAACTGTTTTGATTACAGGTAGCAGCGGGACGGGCAAGGAACTGGTGGCCCGTGCCATCCATAATAGCAGCCGTCGTAAGGCCGGAAAACTCGTGACGGTGAACTGTACGGCAATTCCTGAAAATGTGATTGAAAGCGAGCTCTTCGGACATGTCCGGGGGGCCTTTACCGGGGCCTGGAAAGACAAGAAAGGGCTGGTCGAGGAAGCCCACGAAGGCACTTTGTTTCTAGATGAAATCGGTGACCTGAGTCCCCAGATGCAGACCAAGTTTCTTCGGCTTTTGCAGGAAGGGGAATACAAGCCGGTGGGCAGTGTCGTTACCAAAAAGGCCGATCTCAGGTTTATTGCCGCCACAAATCATGACCTGCGGGAGGCTATCCAAGCTAAAACTTTTCGTGAAGATCTCTATTACAGGTTGAATGTCATTCGTTTTAAATTGCCGGAGTTGAGGGAACGAAAGCGGGATATTCCACTCCTGGCCTATCACTTTTTGAGCAAGTATAGCAAAATTAACGGCAAAAAAATCAATGAATTTTCACCGGCGGCCATGCAGGCCCTGGTTTCTTATAAATATCCGGGAAATGTCAGGGAGTTGGAAAATTTGATTGAACGGGGTGTTATTTATTGCCGTAAAGATTTGCTGGGGTTGAGAGATTTGTCCCTGGATTCAGATTTGTCTGAGTTTTTGCCCTGTTTGGAACCGGAAATGCCGTGCCTCGATTTTAAAGAAGCCAAAGAAAAAATGCTGCAACGGTTTCATGTCTGGTTCATCCAGGGTCTTCTGGAAAGATCAGGCGGCAATATTAGCCGGGCTGCCGAAACAGCCGGTATTCAAAGACAGTACCTGCATCGCCTGATGAAGGAGACTGGAATCACTGCTGAAGACTATAAGTCGGACAGGTGACAGTAACCGTTTCCAATTTCACCACCAGGATGCAAAATAAACAAATTGTAAATTATTTTTCAGTAATTCACTGGCCTTGGAAGGCAAAGAAGATATTAAAAGATTCAAGGAACTTGGCTGGGGACTGAGGACATGGGACCAGTGGGAAAGCAACGATTGTTTACCCCGTGAAATTCATGGCAATGACAGCGTAGCATATTTCACTGGGGCGACAAAAGATTCGGCGATGACTGGCCTGCCCGCCATCGCGAGCGCTCAGGCGAGGCGGGCGGGCCCGGCAGAATCTCCGCGCATCTGATAGCGCACATCCTCTTTTATTTTTCGAAACAAAATGACCTGTTTTTATACAAATAATTTGAAAAACTTATAATTTTATGGGCCCCGAAAACATCCAGAGTTAACCGCAGGCCCCATTTTCCTTATCCGTGTAAATCTGGGTAAATCGATGGCTAAAATTGCGGTGTTGTGCATACTCTGCACGTGCACCCTTTCCGATTTAAAATAGGATATTGACAGATTGACTCCAGATGTCTACCGTAATGGTATACAAAATACTTTAGAAAAAGGGATGGGGGGCAAAAAATGGCAAAAACGGCAATGACACACGCAAGACTTACGCCGGAAATCAAAGAAAAGGCTGAAAGCATTCTTAAAGAACTGGGAATTTCCATCTCTGCAGCGTATGAAATGTTTTACAGGCAGATTATTGCTCATCAGGGTATCCCGTTTGATTTGCGTATTCCAAATAAAGATACGCTGCGGGCAATGAAGGATGCAAGAAACGGAGAAGGGGAAAGATACGACAGTGTGGAAGAAATGTTCGAAGATTTGAAGATTTAATGCTACCGATTCGCCCGACATCCAGATTTAAAAAAGATTTAAAAAGAGCCGCCAGGCAGGGTCGAAATATAAAAAGACTCCAACAGGTTCTTGAACAGTTGGCCATTCCTGCGCCGTTGCCCATAAAGCATAAAGATCACAAGTTGAAGGGAGCTTGGATAGATTTCCGGGAATGCCATATTGAAGTTGACTGGCTGCTGATTTATACAATATCAGATTTCGAGCTTAGACCGGTCCGGCTTGGTACGCATTCTGAGATATTTGATTGAGCGGATAAAAAACGGGAAATTTTTAAGGGCCAAACTTAGACTTGCCCCATCATTCAAAATTCATCATTCAAAATTCATCATTACTTTGCCCTGCCTTCATGAGCTTCAGTAACTTCATGGTAAAATAGGGTTTTCGCACGTTCTGCACGAACGTCCGCGAAGACGTTTGAATGTCCCCGAAGAAGACGTGGAAACCAATAAACCAATTGGTCAGCAACTGATCGATGATACCGTGAAAAAATGGTGTGGACACGGGAAATGTCGTTTTTAAAAAGTCTTCAACACCCTTTTGAAGTTGAGCAGCAAGTACAGAGGGAATCATGAGCGGGTATTCATTCTGTTTTTAACCACGAAATACACGAATCACACGAAAAAAACAATAAAATGTATCTCTCAATTGCACATGGGTTGTGCCTGACTTGCGCCAAAATTACATTTAGCGCAATTAACAAAAAAATTAAAATATATGTATATACAAATAGTTAAAAGCCTGACTTGCACCAAACTTGCACTGAACTTGCACCTTAAAATTAATTCATTGTCATTTTCTGCAATCCGTATTTTTATCGCACGGATACCATCTGGCCGCACTGGTTTTGCCAACCATCCAGACTTTATTGAGAAATTTTGGGGGCCCATAAAATTATAACTTTAAAAATTGAGATTCCTGCGTGATATGAGGGTTGTATGCCACGTATAGCACGCATTGATGCTCCCGGAGCCTTGCATCACATCATTGTTCGAGGGATTGAGCGTCGGCGGATATTCTCAGATGATCAAGACCGTGATAATTTCGTTGAACGGTTGGGTAATATTGTTACCGAGACGCAAACCGTTTGTTTCGCATGGGCACTTATCCCCAATCACGCACATATTTTATTGCGAACCGGCCAAACGCCCCTTGCAACAGTTATGAGACGACTTTTAACCGGCTACGCGGTTTCGTATAATCGCCGTCACCGGCGGCATGGACATTTATTTCAAAATCGCTACAAATCCATTTTATGCCAGGAAGACGCCTATTTACCGGCTTCAAGCTCAGGGGTATAATTTAGAAAAAATAACGATCCGCGTGTCATCTGAGTTGGGAATTGCCCCTGATCAGGTATGGCGTGCCGGCAAGCATCAGGTCACAGTCAAAGCACGAAGTTTATTGTGTTATTGGGCAGTGAGAAAGCTGGGTTTCAGTACCACAGAATTATCCCAAAAACTGGGTGTCTCGCAACCAGCTGTAAGTATTTCGGTAAAGCGTGGCGAGAAGATCGCCAAAGCCAGGCAACTCAAACTTATAAAAAAGTAGAAAGTTATAATTTTATGGGCCTCCCCAAAAACCCCAGTTAGCTCTTCAAAGCGAGATTTAAAAATATGATTTGATTCGTTTTAGCAAATATTTATTAAATCTATTGACACAAAAAGTATTATATGGTTTTAAAGGATCATGCCCATTGCATTGGCCCTTATTGGCAAAAACATTCGTTTTCTCCGGCAATCGCGAAGCTGGACCCTTTTTGAATTGGCATCCAGAATCGGTATCCATGAAGGCCCCTTAGGGCGTATTGAAAGGGGACTGAACCTGCCGTCGGCAGCCGTTATATATCAACTTTCAATGGCATTGAATGTTCCCGTAGATGCCCTGTTTGCCACCGAAGTCGGCCATGGCCCTGTTGTCCATCCCGACCTGAGTGATGCCTGCTTTGTAACCATTGATCCGGAACCGGTGGCCCCGCCGCCAGTCCTGTTAAAAGCCTGTTGTGATATAATGGCCGCTTTTCATCTCCTTGAGGATACCTGCCGGGTGCAGAAACATGCCTATCTTCCCCTGTCTGTTCCATTTACCCCGGATTATCAGGGCGTGGAGCAGCTTGCCGTCTGTGTGAGGAACTATCTGGGTACAGGTGATGCGGTTGTATTTGATTATTTTGAGCTGTTTGAAAATTTCGGCTTGAGAATTATTCTTTTCTCCTTTGGAAGGGGAGTCACTCATATGGATTCCATCTCATTTTATGAGCCGACCTTCCATAATGCGTTCTTTTTCTTGAATTCAAGGTGCAACCCTGAAAAACAACTCTTCTCTTTGTCCTGTGAGCTGGGCAAAATTTTAATATCCAACCAGATGCGATTGGGGAATGCCCCTCTTTTTGTTAACGGTAACAAGGACCCGGAAACGGATCGTCCCATCACACCGGATCGGGCCGCCCGGCGGTTTGCCGCCACCTTTCTAATGCCTGAAAAGGCCGTTCGTACAACTGTGGCCCAGCTCGGCATCAGTGCAGAAGGCTGGTCTTGGGACCTGTTGCTGAGAATCAAACACCGCTTCGGAGTGTCTGCCCAGGCGTTTCTTTACCGGCTCAAAGAGCTTTGCCTGATTTCCGGTCCCGCGGCAGAGCAGTTTGATGCCAGGATAAAGGCATTTTACGATTCCACCGGCTTCAAGGAACCCGACTCCACCAGAAGGTGCCTTACCCCCAACGGCCGGTTTTTTGATCTGCTGTTGACAGCCGAAAATATGACGGATGCAAAAGACGATATCGCTGAAATACAACAATTGATCAAAAGGCTTAAAATAGTACGAAAATGAAGCGCTGACATATCTAAAAACAGAATCGCCACAGTGGTCAAAAGGAGATGTTATGCAAGTGAAAATAACAGCCTTAACCCAGCAGTCTGCTGTCATTCCGTTTAATTACAATTACGCCCTCCATTCCGCCATCTATGCCCTCATAGAAAAATCCTCCAGTGAATATTCCCGATATCTCCATGATAGGGGATTTATCAACGAAACCAAAAACAAGCGATTCAAATTGTTGCTGATCCCAAGCTTATTGGAATTGGCTATGATGCGGGTTTTGGGAATGGTGGTAGTATGGGGTTTGGGTGTGTGGAAATTATTAATAATACAGATAATAACAAAAAAGACTAGTAAATTGATACATTGATCTATCGGTGGGAAGTTGGTGGGCAATAAAAGAGTCAAAATTGTGATAAAACAGACCTCGTGAAGCACAGATTGAACAAACACGGTTGAAGCCTTACCATACAGGCATCGCAGCTGTTACACAATGATTTGTTGGACAATCGCAAGTGGAAACAAACAATTAATAAAGATCGGAAG
>Ga0307991_1001080_pt1 | contig 19414 bp, 16 predicted proteins | sample EllFjometagen131_FD_203146 | JGI IMG/M metagenome (GOLD analysis project Ga0307991, IMG submission 203146) | Marine microbial communities from Ellis Fjord, Antarctic Ocean - #131 | ecosystem: Environmental > Aquatic > Marine > Unclassified | place: Southern Ocean | collected 2014-10-08 | reverse complement strand
AGAGAATAGTTCAAGAGATAAGTGAAATAATTGTTGCCGGTAAATACAACGATAATATGCAAGTGGCAATTGATCTTCTGGCAGAATATCCTGCTGATCAGGTAATTGCCTCTCTCTTAACTCATGCCTATAAAGATGAATTTTCAGTCGATAAATATACAGAGATCCATGAACCGGGTACAAAACGAAAAAATACCAGAAGAAAACCAGATATTTCTCCAGATCAGGAAGGAATTACGCGCTTGTTCATAGCTTTGGGACGTAAAGATAAAATAACTCCACAAAAACTTGTTACCATGATACAGGAAGGGGCTAATGTAGATTCACATCTTATTGGTGATATAGAGATCTATGATAACTTTTCCTTTACCAACGTTCCTTTTGAAGAAGCGGGACATATTATCGAAACTTTCAGAAATAAAGGTAGAGATAAAAAACCATTAATTGTGGAAGCAAAAGGAAAGTCAGAATCCACACCGAAAAAGGACTTCCATTCTGACAGATCCCATAAAGGACAGACTAGAAGATCAGGAAGTGACAGGGCACACAGAAAGAAAAGATATTAAACTATAAAAAACAGCCAGATTGAAAAATCTGGCTGTTTTGCTTTATTCTAAAACTCGAATAAATTATGTGGTTTCAAAAATGTAGCGGCGGCGTGACATGTCATTTCACCTTGAGCGAAGCGGAATGTTGATTAATGTCCCGCGTGTGCTGTGGGTCGGCACGATCAGGCAAATAACACCGATAAATCTGACCGCAGACACGCTTGTTATAGGATGTTATTTTATCATTTTACCAATTGCCATTTGGACCACCATAGGCTCCCATATCATTTCTAGTCCCATCAACGTCTAAATATATATCCAAATGCCATCCGGTATCAATACAAGGTGAATCTGGTTGGAGATGAAAATCATTATTCTCTATATCTATAAAAAGTGGATCACTATTTATTGAGTTCTCCCACACAAAATCCCTCGAACAATAATTCTCAATGTTATCTTCACCACCTTCGATATCCGAATAAAAAATATTTCCACCCAAGCAACCTGCTGACATATAAATGGCATACCCAATATTGTTATAAATTATTGTATTATAAGCACTAAATTTAGAAAGATTAATACAATAAATTGCATTATTATCATTATTAACAATAGTACAATTTACAATACCTAAACTAGTAAGAGATAAATTAATTGCACTCCCACGATCAGTGCTTGAGTTGTTATAAATTAATGAATTGCTGAGAGTAGGATTACCGCAATTTTCAAAATATAAAGCTCCTTGATAATCTGTTATGTTATCTTTAATAATTAAATTACTCAATATGGGAGAAGTATTTTCTAAACATCTTATTGCACCGCTATTACAATGCTGTATTGTTAATCCTTGAACTTTGCCTTGATGACCATAATGATAAGAAGTATCTGGAAATTCAATTCCTACAATCGCTTGATGTTGACCATCAATAACAGTGTTTTCTATATGAGTTGGATCGTTATCAAGAACAAAACGTGAACACAAACTAATCTTCTTAGAAGGAAATACAATACCACCATCATAGCTACCTGGCTCTAGAATTACTTTTTCAGCAGGACTTGCAGCTATGAATGCTTCTTCAATTGTAGCATAATCTGTAGGAACGAAAAGCCCTCCAAAATGAAATCCAGTTGAATATGTATTTGTATATTCAGTATAATACTCATCAATTTTCGAATTTACTCGATAGATGTATTTCTTCATATGCTCGAGATTATAATCTAAATATTCGGTTGAGTTTGTTGGTAATGAGTCTATAATTGTAAAATTATGTTCGCTTTCCTCTTTTCTTTCAATGTAATAGATGTCTTCAATTTGATTATTATCATACCAATGCAATTTTATTGCCTCTCCATTTGATACAATTACATACAAATATGTTGGAGGTTGAAGTGTATTGATAGATCGAGAACCCCTTTCACTATCGTTAATGAATATTTTATAAATATATGTTATTCCTGGAATAACCTGGTTATCAATAAATGAACTTTCGTCATCAGAAAAAACGTAGGTTGCTACAAGACTGTCTGGGCTTTCTTTTGTAATAATACATTCTTCAAAATCAATGTTACTCACAATCCATGACAATTCAATAGTTGTAGGTGATATTACAGTGATATTCATTGCAACATATTTTTCGTTCACTAAGTCCCATCCGCATCCTACACAAACAAAGTTAGTAAATACGATTGTAAATACAAAAAATCTCTTTAAAATTTTCTTCATAAGTTTTAACCTTTCTAGGTAATCCATGAGATTCTCCAAATATTAATAATTTTCCTATAACATATGTACGCTACGCCAATTGAAAATGTACACATAACTAACCTATAGTTATACTAAAAATGTACACAATAACTTTTTTCCGGGAGGTATTATACTACTGTTCATTTTGCTAAATCAATACAGTCTAAAGGACTTTTTAACTATTCCCATCAAATTTATTCCTTTGCTTTAACTTCTAAAAAGTTCAATACATCCTTTACGAAAGTGATATTGCTGGCAATGGTTGTGGTTCGGGAAGATTTTTCCAGATTGCTATCTATTTGTTTTGCTTGAGCCAGGTAACCGCTGGCTTGCGACAGCATTTCCTTTTCTTTATTCAAAAGTATTCTAGCTTCTTTCCAATATAGGGTGATCTCACTTTTCAGTTTTAAACTGTTTAATTTATTCATCACATTTATATAATCAGTTTTATTTTTAAATCCTTCGATCAACGTAAATCCTGCATTATTATATTGCCAGGCTTCAATATCAAACCGCTGTAAAGTTTTGGCATATCCGGCAGCTTCCAAGAGATATTCAGCTTGTTTTTCATAATTGCTATCTGCTTCTGCTTCTTTCACAGCAACTTTAGCAGAACGATAGGAGCTCCATAAAGATGCTTCATCAACAATAAGATTTTCTTCAACTTTTTCTTCTGTCAGGTCTGTAGGCTTTTCTACTTTCGGTTCCTGTTCTGGAACTAGAATTGAATCAGTTTTTTCTTCGCTTGCAAGTGATTCAATAAGTTTCTGCTCGGTTCCTTTTTCTTTTGGACTACATCCGATTATCAATAGTACAACAATAGCAAACATAAAAAATTTTCTCATGGTAAACTCCTTTGAAATAATTTGATGATTTAAACGAGTACATTTCACTTTTTCTGTCAAATACTTTGGGGTTGGACTATCATAATAATAATATGATACAAGATTTCTCTATATGAAACTACAACAATTAAATTTTAAATAGAAGGCAAATACTAATTCCGCTATTACTAAAATTACTTGATACAGAATTTTTAAATACGCCGGCATAACCTGAATAATAAGAAACTCTTGTCCCTAATCTTGAATTCAACATATAATCTACACCAAATAACAAACCATAATCTATATTGAAAGTATTTGTATATATTGTTACAGAACCAGAATCACCATCCTGTTCGTAAGTAAATGTTCCACCCATACAATCACCAATTTGGCAACCAAATAATCCATTAAGATCATCAATTATTGGGATATTAAATAGTAGATATGCTGTTAAATAATCAAGAGAGATCGATTCTGAATAATTGATTGAACTGATTTCCAGATTTCCTCCCCTTCTCACGAAAGCAGCTCCAATGATAAAAGGTCCTTTCAGTGTCTCAATGCCAATAGTTGCTCCTGGTCTTGGTGAGGTATCTCTGAAACCACTTTCTGTATCATATCCAATATTTCCAAGATGTACTCCACCAGAAACGGTGAAGTCATATTGTGCAAACAGGCAAGTAGTAAATATTCCCAAAACAATAATTATAGTAATTAATTTTATTTTCATTTTCCTTACTATTAATTTCTTAAATTCGCTTTAGAAGTATTTCAAATTTTATACAGTAAACAAAGTCCAATTCCCCTATTCTTATAATTGTTCTCCGGTGGATATCCAGCTATACCTATAACATTAGATAGACCAATAAAATAGGATGCTCTTGCACCAACATTAGAATTAAACATAAAATCAGCCCCGAATAACAATCCAAAATCAAGTGCGAACTCTTCTGCTTTCAGGTCATAAGTTTCAGAACCATAATCATTCTTATATGTTGTTGTTCCACCTATGGATTTACCAAATTCGCAACCGCCAAATAAGGATAATACTTTCTGTACAGAGACAGGATATAATATGTACCCTGTTATATAATTATAAGTATCGGAACCTTCGAAATCATATCTATCGATCTCAAATTTGAAGGTTGCACCGCGTTGTGTGAAAGAACCACCAACAATGAAGGGTCCACCAACTGTCTCCACACCAAGTATTAATCCAGTTTTCATTGAAATATCAACCTCATTATCAACAGTATTGTCATTGTATTTTACTGTTGCAAGGTTTGCACCACCAACGATAGTTAATTCAATTTGCGCCACAAGATTTGTGGTTAGTACTACTGTGATAAAAAGTAAAATTAAAAAATGTTTTTTCATGTTTTCTCCTTTTTTATATATTTATTTTCAATTTAGGGGATATTTGATTTGCATTAATCTTTATTGTCAATCACATTAAAATCTGTCTGTCTGCAATTTATATAAATATCATAATTTTTATTTGATAATTGCCCGATCTTATAGATTTTTAAATTCATTGGATAATTTCTTAGGATTTGGCTTTACAAATTTTCATTCTTCTTCTTCTGCTCTCTTATGAAAAATTATGTACAATGTAATTATAAATTGTTGGATTGCGGTGAATTTGAGAAATTGGAACAGATTGATGATATTATCATTCGAAGACCGGCTTTACAGGCTGAATGGAAGCGAAAACTAGGAAATGATATTTGGCAACAATATCAGGCAAAATTTGATTATACACAAAATAAGTGGACTACAATCCCTGAAATTAACTTACCAAATTTTGTGTGTAACAATTTAATTTTTGAACTAAGATTATCTTCCAATCGTCAAATAGGGATCTTCCCTGAGCAATTAACGAATTGGCAGTGGTTGAAAAAAGTGATCTCTAAAGCTAATCGACCTCTCAATATTTTAAACGGATTTGCCTATACGGGAGCATCAACTCTTTTTGCATCTGCAGAAGAAACTACTCTCACTCACGTCGACGCTTCTTCAAGTAGTGTGAACTGGGCAAAACAAAACTGTCGATTATCCAATCTTGAAAATACTAATATCCGCTGGATCGTTGATGATATAATTTCTTTTCTTACTCGTGAAGTTAAACGTGGAAGGGTATATGATGGGATAATTCTTGATCCACCTGCTTTTGGTCGCGGAAAAAAAAGTTCTATATGGAAGATAGGTAGAGATCTGCCAAAATTAATGAAATTAGTTGATAAACTACTAAGTAATGATCCCGAATTTGTGATCTTATCTTGCCATGATAAAGATTATGGGAATCGTGAATTGAAAAATGAACTTACAAAATTGCAAAGTTTGAAAAATGGTAGAATAGAAACATTAGGTCTAACAATAAAATCAAAAACAGGAAATGACCTGCCTGCTGGAAAATGTGCCAGATGGAAAAAATAAAAAACCTGCATGAGAAACAACTCATACAGGTTTTAATTTCAATAAACCAGTTGTGAAGATAACTACTTCATCAATATCATTTTCCTCACAGATGAATAGTTTTTAGAATCCATCTTATAGAAATATATTCCGCTTGAAACGGATTTATTGCTGTTATCTTTACCATTCCAGGATGTGAAATGAACACCTTCCTGCATATTCTCAGATATAAGAGTTCTAACAAGTTGCCCACGAGCATTGAAAACTTTCAACTTAACAAAACCTTCTTCTTTAACACTGAAACTGATATTGGTAACAGGATTGAACGGATTAGGATAATTCTTATTAAGTTCATTCACAAATACAGGAACAACTTCCGGATCAATACCGGATGTAGCATCAAATGCATTACCTGTCCTTTGCGGATTACGTTTGAAATTTGCCCAATATACAGTACCGCTGGAGTTTTTGTAATCAATTAAATAATAAGCGGATTGATTAGGAACCAATATTTCAATATCGTTATCATCATCAGCATATCCTATTGAGGGTGCAACTTTAATGGAATTACCAAAATAAATTGGGAACATGTCAGTTTCATTACCCGTTATATCTATGGAATGCAGATATCCTGCGTCATCACCGAAGATAATATCAGGAGTTCCATTGTCATCAATATCTACGATGACAGGAGTAGATTCAGCTGTCTCACCAATAGAAACAGGGAAATTCGGAAGATCATTTCCAGCCTGATCCCATAAATGAATGACACCGGTTTGATCCACAAAACAGATATCATTGTTTCCGTTATTATTAAAGTCTGCGGTTACAATCGCTGTACGAACGTCAGCACCAATATCCTGATTCCAGATCAAAGAACCATCATGATTTAGGGCAAAAACAGAACCTGATATTGTGGAAACGATCACTTCAGGATTATTATCAGCATCTATATTTACTATGCTTGGTCCCTTTGAAGAGCCAAGGGTAATATCATAAGGCCAGCCAGAAAGGTTGGCACCCGTATTTGAAGAAATGGCATTTAGAGAACCTGAAATAGTTACAGCAAGAATTTCTAGATTTCCATCATTATTCAGATCTCCAACAGCAGCTGAAGATAATACAGGAGCATTAAGTGTAGCCGGGAAATTTGGAAAAGATGTGCCGTCAGAATTAATAATATGAACTGCGCCGACAGGGAATGAGCAAATAATTACTTCCATTGTTCCATTGCCGTCTACATCTGCGATCATAGGATTACTTTTGATAATACCACCAGCTTCATAATCAAAAATAATACTTCCATTATGATCATAGGCGATTACATGACCGGCATCATTACCAATAACGATATCTTCAATACTGTCACCATCAACAAGCCCGACAGCAACTGCTTCATTAATTGTAGCACCAGTATCGATCGGGAAAGGTGCCACAGGTGTTCCATCTGCATGCATTACATGAATATTTCCACTATAATCACCAAATATTATTTCATTTGAACCATCATCCTCAAGGTCAATAATCGTACCACTTGATAAAGTTAAACTTCCCAAAACTAAGGGCCATCCTGCTTGAGCAAGTGTTAATTCTACTGTTGTCTGAATTTCAGCTACATAAGGCCAGGTTGAATTGGAATTAGCTGTTATTGTTAAAGTAAATGGTATAACGTAGTCAGAAATTGAGACAGAAGTTTCGAATCTGAATGGGTCACTTGTATTCCAGGCGCTTCCTCCTGATGCTATATCAGAATAGACAACTTCATCATTAAGTATTGTCACCTCACCTACATCGCAACTCAGGGTAGCTGTAATTCCCTCTGCATCGATCCAGATCTCATCATTATGCAAATTGATCAAAAGATCAATAACTTCACCTGGATTTGGAACCCCATCACCATCACCTGATTGTTCAAGTGCGGTTGTTTCGGTAATAGTGATGTTAGGTATAAAATCATACATCGCTCCCTTAAAAGAATTAACTCGTCCTGCACCTAACATACCAATATACATTGGATCATTAACAGCTTCGATATCATCACAAGTATATTCCAATCTGGTTTTTAATTCTTGCGGTGTAAGGTCTGGGTGAACAGATTTAATAAGACCTGCAACACCTGCCACAACTGGAGAAGCCATAGATGTACCATTAAAATATTCGTAACCATTTCCTGCAATTATGGTAGAGTAAATAGAAGCACCGGGAGCAGAAACATCGACGGGAGTTCCATAATTAGAAAAATTGGCCTTCACATCATTATAAGGTCCTGTAGCGGCTACACAGATAGCGTTTGTAGCATTACCAGGATAATGAGCAGTAGTACCAACATCTACATTATCATTTCCAGCAGCACAAACAACAATTGCACCTTGACCTATGGCATAATTGATAGCAGCATTAGCCGTTCCACCACTACCACCGCCGCCCCAACTACAGTTGATAATGTCAGCGCCTGAATCGGCACAATAATATATTCCTTGGTATCCATTATAAATTGACGTTGTAGCAAAAGTTGTAGGTGAGTGACGTGACGAAATAAGTTTTACGTTCATCATAGGTCCCACACAGCCGATATAGTTATCACCAACTGCACCGGCACACCCGGCAACATGTGTACCATGGTTATTATCAGCAAGTCCTTGATAAGATTGATTGTTTGGAGTACTATAGAAATTATAACCAATGCAGTCATCTATATATCCATTACCATCATCATCTATCCCATTTCCACCAGAAACAACCCCGGATGTCCAATTTATATTCATGGTATTTCCACCAGATGTTGAATTAAGTTCCGGTTCATTGATCCAGATATTATTCTGAAGATCAGGATGATTCCATTTGATTCCCGCATCAACAATACCAATTACAATATCTTCACTTCCTGTTGTGTAGTCCCAGGCAGGTTCGCTTTGAATAAATTCATGGAGCCACTGTAGATCATAGTCTGCATCATTAGGGACATATTCCACTCTGTTAATTGCTTCATATTCTGCATAGATTATGTTCGGATCCGATGATAATGCTTCCAATGCTGATTCAATGTTATCATTGCTCGCCAGAGTAATATTGTAGATACATCGTGGATATAGTCCATCATCGTTCCAATCCAGATCTTTCAAAAAACTAATGCTTTGTTCCAGGTCAACAAATCCAAATTGCCTGGATAATCGATTGAAACTTGATATTCCGGTTTCCACAATACCATCAGTTAATTCATAGTCCAGTATACACTCTCTATTACCGATGGAATCCCATGTGAAACCAACAATTATTCTTTTGGGATAAAAATATTCCTTATCAAAAGGTACTGCAAATAGCGCTGAAATGCACAACACTAATAAAAGTATTAAAAATAATTTTCTCATTATTACTCCTTATCATTAATTTAATTAACAAATGATTTTTTCTTAGTTGGTTTTGATAGGAAGTTTTGTCAAGTTCTATAATATACTATTATATTCAATAAATCATAGGAAGTAGATAGATAAATATTTTCCAATTGTAAATTATTGGGGGTTTCAAAAATTATTTTCAATTGAAAAAGTATATTCCGCTGCAGGTTGGTTTTCAATTATTCCATTTTCTATTCTAAATTACTTTTTTCATTGACTCACAGATTTAATTTTAACATTTGAATAAATATGAAAAAAGCAAATTTATCAATAGATGTAGGTGGAACACATACACGTCTTCGAGTAGAAGTGCTTGAGAACGGTGATGTGATCTCAACTTCTCAGGAATTTAAGAAGAAGATAAATTCTATAGCTGAATTAAAAAACTTTATTGATCTTACTGTAAAAAAGATCAATTTCGACCTGCGATCTGCTAAGTGCGTAATTGGTTTTGCCGGGGCGGTGATAGATCATAACAAAGTTCAAATTACAAATTGGATACATAAACCAACAATAATTTTAGAAGAATTGATCCACTGGGGATTTCCAGAAAATAATACGATCATGGTGAACGATATGGAGCTGGCAGGTTATGGAATTTTAGACCTGGAAGAAAAAAATATGATAGATTCATTTCTATGTGAGGCTTTGTATAAACCGGATATTCCAGCTAAAAACCGGATAAATAATAAACTTGTTATTGCACCTGGAACCGGATTTGGAACTGCAAGTATATTAGAGGTTAAGACTCGCAAAGGTAAGATCATAAAAGAAGTTCTATCTTCTGAGATTCAACATATTCAAGTTCCTCCGCTGGATGAAAGGCATGCTGAAATTATGGCAATGATCCTTTCCCAAAAACCCGGGAGGAGATTTTTAAATTTTGAAGATTTTGTTTCCGGGAAAGGATTATGTGAATTATATCAAGCAATAATGAAATTAGAAGGAAAGGAACAGGTAGAAAAGGATGCCTTTGATATTGCCAACTCAGCAATAAATGGAACAGATAAAATTGCTGTAGAAGCACTTAATATTTATTATAAATGTACAGGTAGAATAATTCAGGCAATGGCACTAATGATACAACCATATGGGGGTATTTATTTATGCGGAGCTTCTACCGTTCAAAATGCAGCATTTATTAAGCAAAGTGGGTTAATGGAAGAATTTCATAATTGTCTAATTCGACAGCAGCTTCTAATTCAATTTCCAGTTTATATTATCTCTAAATTAGATATAAATATTGCTGGAGGATTATGGGCTTGCAGGAATATTGTTTAAATGCAATACGATAAAGTAAAAGATAAATTTGCCATAGTTATAAATAAATTACCAGTTCTCAGAAAACTGTTTTATCTGATTCTGGATATGTTGCTTTTGCGTCAGTGGTATGTAAAAAAAGAGATCAAGAAACATTTCAAAGCTGATAAAGAGTTGCGGTTTTATGATGCCGGTGCCGGCTTTGGGCAATATTCATATTTTATTCTTAAACATTTCAAGAAAGTAAAGATCCATGCTGTTGATCTGAAAACAGATTACATGGATTCCTTTGCACATTATGCACAGAAAACAGGTTGGCAAAATTTTAATGCTCAGCAGGCAGATCTGACAGAATATATTCCAGAAGAGAAATTTGATCTCATCATTGCAATCGATATTTTAGAACATATTGAAGATGATGAACAGGTATTGCGGAATTTCAGGAAAGCTCTGGAAAAAGATGGAAAACTGATAATTTCATCACCCAGTAATTTTGATGAATCTGCTAAGTTTACAGCAGAACATGTACGTCCGGGTTACAGCAAAGAGGATATTTGTTCAAAATTAATAAGAGCGGGTTTCAAAATAGATTCATTTGAATATTCCTATGGAAAATTTGGAAAAATATATTGGGTTCTCGCTCTAAAATATCCACTGTCATTGATCTCAACATCTAAGATATTAGCAATATTTCTTCCAATTTATTATTTAATCTTCTACCCTATTGCTTTATGCTTTATGATCTTAGATTATTGTAAAAAAAATAAAATAGGAACCGGTGTTATTGTTGTAGCAGAATAAACAAAAAAACTGATTCTTTTGGTTTAAAAAAAATTGTGATATCCATTTTATTTGAAATAAATTGTAGTACTCTGAAAAAAAGTTTATTAATTTCAAAGTCGATTTTTCTTCAGTTTAAATATTGTATTCAATCATTCACTTTTCAGATGCCAACTTAAAATTGACAAAGAAGAATATGTTAATTTTTTTGTTATAGTAAAATAATTAATATAAATTAGGAGACAAAATGAAATATAAAATAATATTAATATTTATGTTCATTGCTGTCATTTTATCTGGAAACTCAATTTTCTCATTTGATGGCATGCCGCTTGAATATTATGGCAATGATGTTTATGGTATCGGAATGGGCGAAACGGGATCAGCAGATCTTTTCAGGATCAACCCCAATTTTCATAATCCGTCCATAGCTACAACTACGAATAATGTGTTATTCTCTACAGCAACTTCACTGGGGTATATGTGGTACCGTGATTCTTATGATAACGAATTTCGTGATGATGGCATGTATCTGCCCTATTTTACAATGGCAATTCCAATCTCTAATAACAGATTTGTCTTCAGTTTTAATTCAGTTGCATCTGGAAATATTGAAAACGTAAAAGAATGTGAGTTTTTAAACTCTTACGGAGATACTTTGCAATATTCGCAGATCAATAGATTGAGTACATCACTGTACAAAGCAGATATAAGCTATGCCTATAAAAGTCCTTTTGTAAACTTTGGTGCTGCAATGAATTATTATCTTGGGCATCGTATCCGCTACTGGAATCTTGATTTTGAAGATGCTGATTATACAGATGCAAAATATGAAATTGAAAAGATTTACAAAAATCCGGGATTTACTATAGGACTTTCAAAAAAGATCGGCAAAGTTTCTTTAGGGGCTGCCTACTCTACTCACGTGAAATTAACTGGAGATGTAACTTATAAATATGGTCATACTCCTTATGCTGATACACTAAGTCTGGATGATGAATTCCTGTTTGAAGTTCCAGCACAAATATCAGGTGGAATCACTTGGAAATTTTTGGAAAAGTATAAAACTTCATTTGATGCTTATTATCAAATGTGGAGTGAAACTGAAGATCACGACAAGAATACAATAAAACTTGGTCTTGGATTAGCCTATGATCCTCTCAGCGGTTATGGTTCATGGTATGAAAAGATCCCATTAAGGATCGGCGGATATTATCGTGAGCTTCCATTTGAAGTGAATAACGAAAAGATCATAGAACAAGCATTCACATTTGGGACATCAATTCCCTTAAAATCTCCCAATAAAAAAATCGAATTTGCCGTAACATATACAACTCGAGGAGATGTTGATAAACATGGCCTTAGTGATAAGTCTTTGATGTTCTCTATTGGAATTACCGGTTTCGATATTTTCAATAAACGCTATAAAAGAATTAAAGATCGTGAAATTCCTAAAGCAGATAGGCAGGTAATTGATTAATGAACTTCCGGTGGAGTTATAGACATTCGAATAAAGAAACGATCTTTGATCAGATAAGAGAGAATCGTGAAATTAATGATGACTTTATTAATTCATCAATGAGTGATATTCCCCACTATTCGTTATTAAAAGATATTGATACAGCCGCTAAAAGGATCATTGAAGCTGTTCACCAGAAAGAGAAAATCATTATTTTTGGTCATGATGATGTTGATGGTATTACTGCGACATATATTTTATATGACTTTTTAGAGAAGCTTGGTTCCCAAAACCATTTTTATTATATTCCCAACCGGCTTATTGATAGCCATGGTATCCAAAAAAATTTCATTAATAAGGTTAAAAAAGAAAAATTTAATTTAGTAATTACAGTAGATGGTGGTGTCTCCTGCAAAGATGCGATTTCTGAAATTATGGATTTTGGTTGCGATGTTATTGTTACTGATCATCACATTGTTCAGGAAGATCTTTTACCTCCGGCTTTAGCTATTATAAATCCCAAGCAGAAAGACTGCAAATTCCCTTTTGAAATGATAGCAGGTGTAGGCGTAGCCTATTTTCTTATTAAAAGAATTTCAGAAATAACTGGAATAGATATTGATAGAAATTACCTCTTTTGGGTAGCGGTAGGCAGCATCTCAGATAAAGTTCCGTTGTTAGGTACCAATAGAATCCTGGTTAAGGAAGTTCTTGATTCATGGAGTACTTTCAATGATAGTACACTTTATAAATTAAGTCCTTATCTTGAGTCGGGGATCAATTATTCACAAAGAATGAATAATATCCGCTACATCATCAAATTACTTTCCAATGGCAGGGGTAAAAAAGGTAATCACAAAAGCATGAAATTGCTTATTACTCATGATAAAGAGAAAGATGTTCTTATTGCTGAAATGCAGAATATGCAAAAGAAATACGATAATAAACTCAAAAATATCCGTCGTTATCTCCGTACAAAAATTCCACGAAACCTGGGAGATTACTTCATCTTTAGAGATCTGGAAAATCAAATTCCTTTTGAATTTTTAGGTTTTGCATCCTCATTTATTACGAATAAACACAAGATTCCGGTTATTTTTATTAAGAGTAAAAATGGCATAGCTGTTGGAGAAGCACGGGGAGCAAATGGCTTTAACTTGGTGGAAGCTTTTACATATTGTAAAGATCATCTTATTCAATATGGCGGTCATGCGAAAGCAGCAGGATTTACGATTAAAAGCAGTAACATAGATGTTTTCATTGAGCGATTTGAAGAATATATTGAACGAAATAAAACTATTATTGAAGAAAATAAAAGAATTGATATCGATGCGGTTATCAACAGTAGAGAACTGGATAAATTCAACGAATATATTCGCATGGATTATAATCTGCTGCAACCCTTTGGTCAGGGAAACCCGGAACCAAAATTTCTAATCATGGATTATCTTCCAGAACGGGATAATCATGTAATGCAATTTAAAAATAGTGAAAGTAAAATGGAACCGGAAGTACCTTATAATATCATTTTTACTTTTAAAAACTCTTCTTTTAAATTTGTTGATTATAGAGAAAAACACTACATGTTGTAAACGGAGAAATATTATGAAAATTATACATGAATTATGTGATATTTGCGGAACCTGTGTTGCAGTTTGTCCAGTAGATGCGATCACAGTTTCAGAATTCAAAGTTGAGATCAATAACAATATCTGTATTGATTGCTTGAATTGTTTGAAAGTATGTCCTGCAAAAGCTATTGTGGAAGGTGAATAATGGTAAAAGATAAATATGATATTGTTGTGATCGGAGCCGGACCGGCAGGAAGTGTTGCTGCCAGATTCGCTGCAGAGAACGGTGCTTCAGTTCTTATATTGGAGCGTGATAGAGAACCGGGGATACCTGTACGTTGTGCTGAGGGTGTTTCTCATAATGGGATAACTCCTTTCATTGATATTGATAAAAGATGGATCGCATCGCAAATAGATGTCGCTAAACTTACTTCTCCAAACGGAGAGAGTGCTTTCATGCATAATAATGGAATTGGTTATGTTCTGGAAAGAAGAATATTCGATACTGCACTTTGTACATTAGCTGCAAAACATGGAGCACAATTAATAACAAAAGCAGATGCTCTTGATCTGATTAAAGAAAATGATAAAATAACTGGTGTAAAATATCGATATATGGGAAAGACCAGGACAGTGAAATGCGATCTGGTTATTGCCGCTGATGGTACAGAATCACGCGTGGGAAGATGGGCAGGGATTGAAACAACCGTAAGCTTAAGAGATATTGATACCTGTGTTCAATATACCCTTGCAGGTGTAAATTTTAAAGAAAATACTTGTGAATTCTATTTCGGAAATGAAGTTTCTCCCGGCGGATATATCTGGATCTTCCCGAAATCAGACACTACAGCAAATGTTGGTATTGGAATTGCCGGACATCTATCACATAAAAAAGGACCTAAAGAATACCTGGATGAATTTATTACTGAAAAATATCCAAATGCAACAATAACATATACAATGTATGGCGGAGTTCCTACTGCGGCTACATTAAAGGAAATAGTTCGGGATAACATAATGTTAGTTGGAGATGCGGCAAGACAGGTAAATCCGATAACTGGCGGTGGAGTTGTACAGGGTATGATCGCAGGAAGCATTGCCGGTAAAGTAGCAGCAGAAGCAGTTAAAAATGGACAATTTGATGTAAAATTCCTGAAGAAATACCGCAAAGAATGGGATAAAACACTTGGCAATACGCAAAAAGTTATGCATTCAATGAAAGAAAAATTCCTTTTTATGACAGATGAAAGATTCAATAATTTAGTTAGTTTCTGTAAAAAGATACCGGCTGATAAATTCAGCTTGAAAACTCTATTTACTGAAGCTGTAAAAGGTGATCCAAAATTGATGCTGGATGTTGCAAAATCGTTTATTGTGAGTAAAATAAAACTGAAATGACCGAGAAACAGAAGAAAGAATTCTATCGAAAAACAATTCATATAAGTTCGATATTGTTACCCCTTTCTTATTACTTTATTTTTCACTATAATCGGAAATTAATGTTCCTGATTTTAATACCATTAACGATTATAGCTTTAATTATCGATATCGCCAGACTCGAGCATAAAACGAGTAAAAGAATATTTCTAAATTTAGTTGGAGATATGTTGCGTAAACACGAGATACATAATTTCACTGGAGCTACCTATATGATGATCTCAGCTGTGATATGTATCGGATTTTTCCCGGCTAATATTGCAGTGGCAGCTTTGGCATTTCTGGCTATTGGCGATACTCTGGCGGCTCTGGTAGGAATTCCATTTGGCAAGAGGAAAATATTAAGTACAAATAAAAGTTTTGAAGGTAGTTTAGCCTGTTTTGTCGGCTGTTTCATTTTTGGGCTTTTTTTCATAAATCCGGTGGTAGCTTTAACTGGTGCTTCTACGGCAGCAATTGCAGAAATTTCTAAAATACCAATTGACGATAATATCAAAATTCCTATAACTTCCGGATTAGTCATGAGTTTTGTAAATATGTTCTTTTAATTCAATAAGCATGTAGTGAGGAAAAAAAATGAAATTATCATTTGTGATACCCGTCTATAATGAACAAGACAGTTTAGATAAACTCTATTCTGAGATAAGGGAAAACTGCAAAGAATATGAATATGAATTTATATTTATAGATGATGGAAGCACTGACAACAGCTACAAAATTTTGGGTAAATTAGCAGCTGATGACAATAATGTTAAACTGATAAAATTCAGGAAAAATTTTGGAAAATCTGCCGGTTTAAATAAAGGATTTGAAGTCGCTGAAGGTGATATCGTGTTTACGCTGGATGCCGACTTGCAGGATGATCCAAAGGAAATACAGCACTTTATAAATAAAATTGAAGAGGGATACGATATGGTTACCGGCTGGAAAATAAAACGTCGTGACCCTATTTCAAAAACATGGCCTTCCAAACTATATAATAAGGTTACATCCAATACTTTTAAATTAAAGCTGCATGACTATAATTGTGGATTTAAAGCATATCGTAAAGAGGTGATTAATGAACTTGATATCTATGGCGAAATGCATCGGTATATACCAGCTTTAGCTCATTCTTTAGGATTTAAAGTTGCTGAGATCCCGGTTCATCACCGAAAACGGGAATTTGGGAAAACCAAATATGGTTCGGAACGATATTTACGCGGATTCCTGGATCTTCTCACTGTAAAATTAGTTACCGGATATATTCATAGTCCACTCTATTTATTTGGCAGAGTTGGTTTTGGCTTTGGTTTTATTGGTTTTATTATAGCACTCTATCTCTCCATCATGAAACTGGGATTCGGTGTACCATTATATAATCGTCCGCTTTTATATTTAGGTACTCTCCTCATGATAATCGGTCTGCAGTTCTTTTCGATCGGACTTCTGGGAGAATTGATAATCAATCGTAATAGAAGTGGAAATAAAGCGAAAAATATTTCCATTGCTGAAATTGTAAATCTATGATCTATCCTGGAGAATCTTTTGAAAAGTTATTTAACTGAATTTGTAAATTTGATGGAACAGGCTGGCTTAAATGATCTCGTGATCCAATCATTTTCCAACTCATATTATAAGATTTTAGAAGGTGCAACCGGTAAACTTTCAGAAGATCAGATCCAGCCGCCGGCTGAAGAAAAACTTATAGATTATAATAAACTAAAAACTATCTCCAAAATCCCATTATCTAAACTTGCAGTCATAAAATTGAACGGCGGACTTGGGACCAGTATGGGCCTTGATAAAGCGAAGACATTGCTCCGGATCAAGGGAGAGAATAACTTTCTGGATATTATTGTACAACAGATCCTACATTTAAGAAAAGAGACATATGAAGATATCCCATTGGTGCTGATGCATAGTTTCAATACTCAAAAAGACTCTCTTTCTTATTTGGAAAAGTACGGAGATTTGGCTATCCCAAATATTCCACTTGATTTCAGGCAGAATAAATTTCCCAAGATAAAACAAAGTGATCTGTCACCTTTGAAAAATGAGAATGATAATTTAAACTGGAATCCGCCGGGACATGGTGAGATCTATACAGCTCTAGCAATTTCTGGGGTACTTGATAAACTTTTAAATAACGGTTTTGAATATATATTTATTTCTAATTCGGATAACCTTGGAGCAGTTGTTGATGAAAAAATATTAACCTATTTTGCTGAAACAGATCTTCCCTTTATGATGGAAGTATGCCAGCGTACGGAGATGGATAAAAAGGGTGGGCATCTGGCACAAACAACAAAGGGTCAGCTCATATTACGGGAAACTGCTCAATGCCCGGATGACGAAATTGAAATCTTCCAAGATATTGACCGATATTCCTATTTTAATACCAATAATCTCTGGGTGAATTTAAAAGTTTTGAAGCAGCGTTTATATGAAACAAGATATTTACTGCCGCTGACGATGATCTTAAATAAAAAGAGCGTAAATGGTGAAAAGGTTTATCAGGTCGAGTCAGCCATGGGATCAGCAATAAGTGTATTCAAAAATTCACGTGCCATGATAGTTCAGCGTGATAGATTTGCCCCGGTAAAGACCACAAATGACATGCTGGCAATCTTAAGTGATGCTTATGAACTAACCGATGATTTAAAAATAAAATTAGTAAATGAATTCGGCAGAGTTCCGCATATTGAGTTAAATAATAAATATTACAAAAATATTCATGATTTCGAAGAACGTTTTAAGAATGGAATTCCATCTCTGAAAAAATGTAAAAGCCTGGTATTAACAGATGATGTACATTTTGGTGAAAATGTTGAGATCAGGGGTGATGTAAAGATCACAAAAGAGAGAAATCTGGAAAATATTATCCTGGCAAATGAAGAGTTGTAATTAGCTTGATCCTGTTACAATAGATTATCAAGATCATTATCAATTTTATTATACGAGTCATCCAGTATTTTTTTTAATGTTACCTTTTGTATTTGCCTCACGCGTTCACGTGACAAACCAAGTTCTTCTCCGATCTGAGCGAAATTTTTAGATTTACCACTTTCCAAACCAAAATACTGCTTTATAATATATGTTTCACGAGGACCTAGAGAATTGATGGATTTATCAATACTCTCTTCAACTTTCTCACGGTAGTAAAGGGTTTTAGGATCAACTTCTGATCTATCTGCCAGTAAGTCGCTTAAAGCAATATTGTTATGATTATTAGAGAAGTTAGCATTATCAATAGATAGAGTATTTTTAGCTTGTTTGTTAATTTTTTTTATTATAGTCTCATCAAGGTCAGTGATTTCAGAAATCTCTTTTACTGTTGCTTTATTTCCTGTTTCACTAAACACTTTATCTCTGGCATATTTTATTTTATTTGCCTGAGTTGCTTTACCCAGCGGCATTCGTATAATAGATGTTTTCTCTGCAAGGGCGAAGAGGATCTTCTGACGTATCCACCACACAGCATAAGAGATCAATTTATTTTGTTGTTCAGGCTCAAATTTATCGATCGCTTTTATCAGACCCATATTTCCTTCACTAATCAGTTCGGAAAGGGTAAGTCCTCGATTCTGATATTTAGCTGCGATCTTTACAACGAATTTAAGGTTGGAAGTAACAAGTTTTTCGATTGCTGCCTTATCTCCGTTCTTAGCCTTTATAGCAAGTTCATATTCTTCTTCTCTGCTCAGAGGATTGATCTCGGCTATCTGATTAAGATAGTTCTGTAATGCCTTATCATTGAAAATATTCTCTGCCATTTTATATTCCTTTTTCTCTCGACGTGATCAACAAGATACACAGGATCAAGTCTAAATTTTCTATCATTTCTTCTTTACCCTATCCTTTCACTTTTATCATGTTCATCCAGTAAATCCTGTCTGCATTCTTTAAACCTGAAAATCATTAATATGATCATAGATAAAATCCAGTAATTCATCATCATTCATATTAAGTTTTTTTGCAAAAGAAAATACGATCTTT
>Ga0307991_1001079_pt1 | contig 19421 bp, 23 predicted proteins | sample EllFjometagen131_FD_203146 | JGI IMG/M metagenome (GOLD analysis project Ga0307991, IMG submission 203146) | Marine microbial communities from Ellis Fjord, Antarctic Ocean - #131 | ecosystem: Environmental > Aquatic > Marine > Unclassified | place: Southern Ocean | collected 2014-10-08 | reverse complement strand
CCATCGTGATCGCTTCGCACGGGCAGATATCATGACAGTTCCCGCAGCCGATGCACTCTTCGAGGTCGTTCCTGTGGAATCCGCGGTACCGCTCGGATATCTCCAGCTTCTCAAATGGGTAGGCAAGTGTCTGGGGCTTCTTAAACAGGTACTTCAAAGCAGCAAACGGGCCTAGTACGCTTCCTTTACTCTTGACCATTATGTCACCTCATTCATAGCTGTTATCCTCAGTTTGTTAACGGTCGATCTCTGGAGCGGCGATATTCAGACTCAGCAGCATGTGCCCCACATCCGCGATGTTCATCCCTCGAAGAAGGGTCTCCAAAGCCAATATGCCATGGGGGTAGGACGGGACACGATACGCTATCCGGTGGATTTTCTCGCTTCCATCAGACACGGCGTACGCTCCCAGTTCTCCCCGAGCAGATTCCATCCGCACATACGTTTCTCCAGGAGGAATCTTCCACTTAAATGGATTAGGCACGCGATTCCACGCTGGGCCTGTGGGTAGCTTATCCAAGACTTGCCGAATGATAGAGATGCTCTGTTCGATCTCCTTTCGGATCACAATTGCCCGAGCATAGGCATCCCCATCGGTCATGGTCGGAACTTCAAAGTCGAGGTCGGCATAAGCGGCATACGGCTCTTCTATTCTCACATCCCGCTTGATGCCAGTGGCACGCAAACAACTGCCGGTCACTCCAAAGCGGAGTGCATCCTCCTGGGTGAGCACACCAATTCCACTAGCTCTCTTACGGAAGACGCGGTTGTTGAAGAAGGTGCTGTCGTAATCGCGCAAGCTACCTTCCAAGCCATCAAGGGTTTGCCGCATTTTCGCTTCGAATCCCTCAGGCATGTCCCGCCGTACACCACCCGGCCAGATGTACATGTGATACACTCGCCCACCGGCAATCATGTCAAACAGATCGATGAAGTAATCGCGCTGCACCATGCTCCAGTGCCCGATCGTATCGAAGCCAAGCTCATTGCCGTATGCCCACAGCCAGGCCAGGTGGGACGTAAGACGCGACATCTCAAGGGCCATCGTTCGCAGGTAGTGAGCACGAGGAGGGACTTCCAAACCAGCCAACTCCTCGATCGCCATTGCGTACACCTGTTCGTTTGGATCGGGGTCCATCACGTTAATTCGACAGACAAACGGGAATCCCTGCAGATAGCGCACGTTCTCCAGCATCTTCTCGAATCCGCGGTGGAGAAAGCCTGGAGTGGCTACTGCTTCCTGAATGGTATCACCCTTCACCGTCAACGTAATGCCGAAATTTCCCACCATTCCGATGTGCTGCGGGCCAAAGTAGAGCGTTAGCTCTCGTTCCTTTATCTTGGTATCGATGTCATTCATGCTCAAACATCCTCTCAGCGTATGCTTCCGTGTCGAAGTCCTTCTTCATCGGCGGCATCTCCTGCCAATTGGTCAGCAGGAATGGTATCAGCCGGCCATTGCCTACAAACCGGACACCGAACATCTCGTGGATCTCACGCTCGTAGGTCTGCGCATTCTCAAACAGGGGGACGAGGCTCAGGTATGTTGGGTCTGCTCGGTCGATTCTCGTCTTCACCATCGCGTGGATTCCATCCTGATAGCTGGCAAGGTGATAGACGAGCTCAAACTCACCCTCTTTGATCCAGTCTACACAGGTAATGAATGACAGATGCCCAAAGCCTTCTTCCTTCATGTACGCGACAAGAGAGAAGACGCTATCCTTGGGCACACTGACGATGATCCGCTGGCGCCGTTGCACGGAGACGCAGCTTCCATCGTAGCGTTTCTCTATGTCCTGCTTTATCGTTTCTTCTCTCATGGTTTCACCACTGCCGGAGCCGGGATGCTGTCGATGAATTCCTTTCCCAGCACCCGTTCCTGGTTCTTGCGGTAATAGTCGATGTTCTCCTTGTATCGTTTGTAGCCGTTGACCATTTCACCATCGATCATCTTCCATAGCTTGGTCACGGCAATAAAGATCGCTTCAGGCCGCGGCATGCATCCAGCGATCCATCCATCCACTGGTAGGTACCTATCAAGATGGTTCACCGTGTTATATGACGTATGATACAGCCCTCCATCAATTGGACAGGAGCCGAATGCCACTGCGTACTTGGGATCGGGCATTTGCTCATAGGAGATGATGATTGCCCGCAGTGTCTTGATGGATACATATCCGGTGATTAAGAATAGGTTGGATTGTCTGGGAGTGGCCATCGGTTTTACCCCGAACCGCTCAGCGTCCCAACGAGCAGTAAGGACCGGAGGGATCTCCATGATTCCACACCCAGTGCAGAAGTACGTCGCCCATAGCGAGTACTTCTCTCCCCATTTGTGAGGATCTTTGAGCGCCTTCTTGATATCAGCCCTATCCACACTTATCAGCCCCCTATGATCATCACGAGTATCAAACCAGATAACGCAAACAGCGTTGGCCACTTCCAGCAGTACTTGAGGGCCTGATCAATCCTGAAGCGAGGGTAGACCGCACCGATTAATACACCAATCAGGAATATCCCCAGCATCTTGAGAAAAAACGTGCCCAGATTCGCGGCGCCCCCCAGGAACAAGTCAACGAATAACGCGATGACTATGAATAGGTGAAGACCGTGTTCTATGGTAGCTAGCGCAAGGTACTTACCACCGAACTCCACCTGTGGGCCAGAGGCAATCTCCTGCGGTGCTCCCACAATATCAAACGGGCGGATGCCTAACATCACCGGCAGAATCAGGAACATTGCTATCGCTGACAGGGGGAGACGGAACAATCCCCAAGATAGGATGGACGTGCTTTGCCCCTGGACGAAGCTCAGTAAGGAAGTGGTCCCACTTTGCGTCATTACGGCCAGCAAGACGAGCAGAAAAGGGACCTCGTACCCCAAGGCTAGAGTCAACTTTCGTGAGATCCCGAGCGACGCATTAGGGTTACCCGATGCCCCTGCCGACAAGGCCATCCCAATTGGGGAGATCAACATCAAGTAGATGAGCACCAGCAAGTCCCCTGAAGAGCTAAGCGGGTGGATTCCTGCCACAGGAATGAATAACAGAGTCACAAGTGAGCCTGCCAGCGCAATGATCAAGCCCATATCGAAAATTATCCCGTGCGAGATATTGCTATGCTGAGTGAACAGCTTTACCAAATCGATCACTGGCTGATATAGTGGAGGGCCATAGCGTCGCTGAACACGCGCTATTACTTTCCTGGATAGGCCCATGAAAAAGACCGAGACTAGAAGCGCAATAATCGGCAGAACAACGATCCAAACAATCCGCATCCACGTAGTCATGGTCTCCACCCCAGTAGATTCATCGCTACAAATACCCCGAGCAAAATCACGATCCACAAAGCGTACGTGTTGACATTCCCCGAATAGATCTTTCTCACCTGCTCGAAGAAGGCCGTGCTTTGTGTTGCTATCCAACCGTAGAAATCATCGACTCTATCCCGTAAGTATGGTCTAATTATTCGATCAGCTTGGTCGTAAAATCTCACACTGTGTTGATACTGCCCCACAGGGACCGGGGCACCAGCGGCGTAGTTATCATACTGGGTTACCCGCCTCGATCTTCGTGCAAGTGAAAACACACCATATACTGCTAGTCCTGCGGCAAGTACCGCTGCGAAGATGTTTATCATGTTGAGCTCTCCCACAGCCTTGGGGACACCGAACAGGGTGCTCCTTATCGGATCAATCGAGAAGTACGTTTCTATTAGAGCAACAACCCGTAGAGGAATGCCAGGGAAGATGCCAAACAGCAAGATCAGCGCGCCGAAAAATAGCATTGGAATCTGCATGGTAAAGGGAACCTCTTTCACATCCTTGTATTCCTCTGGAAGCTGACCGAGGAAGACGTTGTGCAGGAACTTGAATACCGACAGGATGGTGCCCCATGTCCCCACCAGCGCAGCGAACGCAAGGAATGGGTGACTATCCAGTATCAGAGCCTTATAAATCAGCCACTTGGACACAAAGCCGTTGGTCAGGGGTATGCCGATTAAGCCGCTTATGCCAAGAAGACCACCGATAAATGTAATAGGCATTCGCTTCGCCAGCCCGCCTAGACGGTTAAGGTCAGTTACACCACCGGTACGGTACTGGACTGAACCAACAACGAGGAACAACAACACGATATAGATTGCATGGTTAAGTGTGTGAAAGATTCCTCCTGCTACTCCTAAGCTGGAACCGAGCGCAATCCCCAGGATCATGTACCCACCTTGACCGATTCCGTGCCACGCGAGGAGCTTCTTCGCGTCGTGTTGAAGGAGTGCGATGAACGTGGGAACAACAATCGAGATCGCCCCGAGCCAAGCAAGGACGATGCTAAAACTGATTCCATGGTAGTTAAATCGCTGCAACATTCCTGAGCCGATGAGAACATACATGGCAAGGAGAAAACCGTACACACCGAGACGAGTAAGCATACCAGATAGAACTGCGGAAAACGGGCTCGCTGATTCACTGTACGCATCGGGAAGCCATGTATGGAACGGCACTACTGCGTTCTTGATCCCGAAGGCAAGGCTGAACATCATCAGGATAAAGATCGCGTAGGCAACCGTAGCTCCTGACATGTATGTGGTGAGAGCGACGATGTCGACCGTTCCAAAGTTCACGTACAGACTAACGATGGCGATCAGCATCGCTGACGACCCGATAATTGAGAATAGGATGTACTTGATCCCTGCCGCGAGCGCACCCTTGCCGTTGAAGCTAATCGACATGAAGGTGGCAACGCTCATGATCTCCCACAGGATGTAGAACGTGAATAGATCACCGCTTAGCACCACCCCGAGCATCCCTCCGTTCACTAGAAGGAACAGGAAATAGAACAGATCGAGCCGCTTGCGGTCCTTCATGTAGGCAAACGAGTACAGGAGCGCAAAGAAGCCAATCACGGAGATAGCAATGCCGAAGAACCACGACAGTGGGGTCAGGCGAAGCGATAGGTCGATTCCCAGAAAGGGAACGTGCGCGTACTGCACGGTAATCGTCCGACCATACATGGTAGCGAGGGCTACAAGCGGGAAGATCGCCACTAGAAGGGAATAGACACTTCGCACCTGCGGGCGTCCGCGTCCGATGACAACTCCCAGTAGAGGAGCGACAAGCCCGACGATAACAAGTATTTCTAGGATCATGTTACAGCGCTCCCAATACTGATTGGATGTAGGTCGATCTCTCTACGAGCCCGCTTGCCGCCTGTTGCAACACGCCGCTGATCATTTGTGGGTAGACACCGATTGCGATGACGAGCGCCGCCAGGATGGTAATCGGAATAAGAGCAGACAGTGGAAGCTCCTTCACTGCTCCCTCTGTCTCTGCCTCGGTGAAGAACATGATTTGCAGTAGTTTCATGAAGTATCCAACCTCGATCACCGTTGCCAACAGCACCAGCACGATAAGCCCCGTGTATGTAGCGCTGTGCTGTGCCAGTGCGGCCCGTACGATGGAGAACTTGCTCATGAATCCGGCGAACGGTGGCACCCCGACAAGCGATAGGACAGCAACCGCAATCATCGCGCCGGTGAATGGCATCTTCCTCCCGAGTCCGGCGAGGGCCGATAGCTTTTTCGAGCCAACGCGATAGATGATGTAGCCGCTTGCCATGAACAGCAGGGCCTTGGCCAATGTATGGCTGACGAGCTGAAACAGCGCGGCGAATACCCCGGCATCGCTAGCGATCCCGAAGGCGAGCATGATCAACCCCATCTGTCCAATACTCGAATAGGCAAGCAACCGTTTGATGTCACTCTTCTGTCTGAAGGCCGACATCTCGCCGAGCAGCAGCGTTATCACTCCCAAGATGGCAAGGATTAACATAATCCCGTGGTTATCGAAGACCGTGTACACGATCCGTGCCACGGCGTATGCCCCCGTCTCGATGGCGATTCCCGAGAGGATCGCGCTCACCGAGGACGGAGCAGAAGAATGCGCATCGGGAAGCCAGGCATTGAGCGGGAAAATCGCCGCCTCTACCCCGAACCCGACGATGAGTAGCGACATGGCCATGAACAACAATGTTGGATCGGCCCCCGCGATGTGCGCGGCGATGTCGGCCATGTTCAGTGTCCCTGTTATCCCGTACAGGAGGGCAATCCCAATCAGGATGAACGCGGATCCGATCGACCCTTGAATAAGATACTTGATCGCCGCCTCCGTCCCCCCGCGATCACGGTTGTACCCGGTGAGCGCGTAGGAGGAGAGGCTCAAGATCTCAAAGAAGACGAACAGATTGAAGATGTCGCCGGTGAGGACCATGCCCGTTGCTCCGGTGAGGAGGGTGAGGATTAGTATGTGGTACTTCTCCTTCGGCTCCTCATGGATGTAGCCCACCCCGTAAACCGTGACTAGGAATCCGATGAGGGAAATGAGAATCACGAGGCCCAATCCCAGCGGACCGACCACAAAGTTGATAGCAAGCGGCGGCGTCCACCCGCTTATGGAGATTACTATCGGCGAGCGCATCACCTGCGGAAGAAGGGCAAGCGAAATCCCTAGATTCGTGAGCATGACTGCTGCTGGTATGTAGTGAGAGAGCCTCTTGCTGGCTAGCCCCACAAGGGGAATCAAGAACGCGCCTAGGAACGGAAGTGCGATGAGTAACGCGGCTACCATTTGAGCCCCCTAATCTTGCGTGTATCGAGCGTCTTGTAGTGCCCATATACTCGGATCGCTAAGGCAAGGGCAAGGGCAGTCACACCAAGACCGATAACGATTGCCGTTAGGACGAGTGCTTGGGGGATTGGATCGACCATCTTGCTCGGATCGGCGTGCACGCGGGTAATGATCGGGGCGGTTCGATTATGGACGTACCCAATTGCGATCAACAGAAGGTTCACTCCCGTATCTAAGAGCGTCAATCCAATGATGATCTTGATCAGGTTTCTTTTACTAAGCATGGTAAACAAACCGATCATAATCAGCCCGACTGCTCCAACGTACATCATTGGATTTCCGATCGTCATCTTTCACTCCCGCTTTCAAACATATTGGCTACAATTCCCGCCAGCTCCGCCCCGACCTTTAGCCCGATCGCCGCGTAGAGGATGGGAATGACACCGGCGCTGAAGAGAGCAAATTCACTCCCCTTGGGAAGGAAGTTGTTGAGGAAGTATCCCCCGATCCCCAGACCGATCAGACCGATGATGACGAAAGTGATCCCGGCCAGGCTCTCCGTCACTGCCAGTGGTCCCTGGCGCAGGCGATACCCGGTGTTACCAAGGAACATCAGCAAGAACGCCGAAGCGATCACCGATCCGCCTTGGAATCCTCCCCCCGGGGTGAGATGCCCATGGAGAAAGATGTATCCTCCAAATAACAGAATGAGCGGAAATAGGAATTGTGATCCCCGGCGGACGATTAGGCTCGCTTCCGGCAGATTTTTCGTATCTTTGGTTGTGTCTTTCTTCTTCTGCAACGAAAGGAAAATCCCCACTCCAAGCGAGGCGATGAACAGAACTGTTATCTCGCCCAGGGTATCGAGAGCGCGGTAGTTTAACACGACCGCTGTGACGAGGTTCGGTGCGCCCGTGTCGGTTGCCCCATGATCGAGGTAGTAGTCGGCAACTCTCATCCGATCCTGACCGAACGGTACATGGGAGAGGGAAAGTGCCAGCCCGACTACGATCAAGGAGAGAATGCTGAAGCTCAGGAATGCTCTCATTTCTCGTACCTCCCGGTTTTGCGGATGGCGATCACGAAGATGGCGGTAGTCAGCGCAGCACCGATTGCCGCTTCTGCCATCGCCACATCCGGTGCCTGCAACAGGTAGAACAGGGCAGAAGCGATCAGGCTCACCGCGGCGCAAGCGACGACCGCGGCGATCAGGTCGTGAAAGAGATAGGCCGCTCCGGCAGCGATGAGCATCGCTACAGTAAGAATGGCGATGTAGATCATCCTTCCTCCTCCTTTATGATCTCCTGACACTCCTCGAACTCTTGGCAGCGATCGACAACGCTCTTGTCCCACAGCTTGATCCCGCTCTTGTAGCTTGCTCGCGCCAGGGCGTGTGCACTGATCGGGTTGGTCAGCAGAATAAACACCGCGATAACGATCGACTTCATCATCCAGTTCGGGTGGACGAAGCCCACACCCAGGATCGTGGAAAACGCGCCCAGTGTTGTGCACTTTGTCCCTGCCTGCAGGCGGTTGTACACGTCGGGAAGACGGAAAATCCCAAGACCTCCGAGGAAGAGAAACGCTGTTCCGATTCCAATTAGAACCTCGCCAAAGATGTGCATTACACCCCCCGTTCCATGTAGCGAGCCACCGCGAGGACCCCGATGAACCCAAGGACCGCGTATACCAGCGCCACGTCCAAGTAGATCTGACGATCGAAGAACGAGGCAAGCAGGACCATCAGCGCGATAGTGATAGTGACCGTGCCGTCCACCCCCACAACTCGATCGGGGGTCGTGGGCCCCGCTGTCGCGCGCGCCAAGCAGAGCACAATCCCCGCTGCACCAAACGATAGGAACAACAACCACAGCGCTGTCATGAGAAAATCACCTTCAGGAACCGCTCGAATCGCTTACCAATAATCCTGGTTGCTTCATCCGTGTCCGTGGTCTTGACGTTGATCCAATGGATGAGTAGATTCTCTCCCTTCACGTCCATGGTCAGCGTTCCCGGAGTGAGGGTGATGGAGTTGGCCAGAGCCAGCTTCCCGCTATCGGACTTCAGATCAGTCTTAATGAGAACGATGCCGGGATTGATGGGCATACGAGGATGGATCACTCGATAGGCGACATCGAAGTTTGCCTTGATCATTGCCCAAAAGAATACCGGAATATAGGCGATCAGATAGAGCAGCTTTTTTACGCTTAAGTGAGAAAATCCCGCTTGCGAGAAGTAACGCCAGCCGAATGCGGCAGCGATTGCTGACAACACTCCTCCCATGAGAAACTCTTGCCAATTCATTGTGCCAACGAGAGCTAGCCACACCGCAAACGAAACGAGGAAAGCGGCCAGGTAACGTGCAATCCGATGTTCACCGTGTTTTTCCAACGCAGACCTCCTACAGGCGGTAGACCAGCTTCCCCAATGCCATAGGGATATCAATCGGCACAATCCGAATGTCATCAGGGACATGCAAATGGCAGGGAGCAAAGCAGAGAAATCCTTTGATACCCGCTTGAATCAGAGTATTGGCCATCTCCTGGGCACACTCCACCGGCGTGGAGATTATTGCCAGTTGTACTTGCTCCTCTCGAACCCGCTCACTGACCTTTACCACATCCTCCACCGTTAGACTTCCCAGTTTTTTCCCGATGCGACTAGGAGCTTTATCAAACGCCAGCACTATCTCGAACCCCTGTCGCTTCAGCTCCGGGTTGCGCAAGAGGGCTGAGCCGATGTTTCCCACTCCGATTAGTGCCACTTGCCAAGTACGATTAAGATTCAGGATTTTTCGTAATTCTTGCGTTAGCTGTCGCGTATCGTAGCCAACACCGCGTGTTCCAAACTCTCCGAAATATGAGAAATCCTTCCGGACTTGAGCCGGGTTCATATGGAGAGTGTCGGCAAGATCTTGGGAAGAAAAGGCATCCTTTCCCTCTTGGAGCATGCAGTCAAGCTCGCGCAGATACGCCAGCATCCGCTGCATAGTCTCTTCCGGTACATCCTCGTGTTTTACCATCACCTGGTCCTTTGTGCTTGTGTTCACGTTCACAAGCTAAATCTTATAGCACACATTCCCAAGTTTGTCAAGTCCAAGTGCCAGCATCGTGCCTGGTTGCAGTAGGTAGGGCGATGCGGCATGGCAAGGAAGCATGTGCTGCAAGCACCACGGTTCTACGCGATCACGTCTGGGAGCCGCGATGGGGAAGTTGCACCACCTGATACGCCAAGTTAAGGGTGGCCAATCTGGTAAGATTGTCTCAGAAGGAGAGAGGTGATCGAAGTAGGCAAAGAGGGGAAGAGGGGAAGAGGTACTCGGCTCCGTTCCAGTTTCAGGTAGTGCTGGAGCTGCCAAAAGGGGGAAACACGAAAGAGGTATCTATTCCGAGTTGGGTTGTTCCTATTTCCAAGGCTCAACCGAACGTTTAAACCGCCCCTGGATTGCCGGAGAGTTCAATTGTTGAGAAGATGGAGTGATGGCAAGAACAAGCAGGTATTCCCCAGAGGTAAGAGAGCGGGCGGTTCAGCGGTCCGTTGCGAAGGAGTGGCGCAGGATATGCAGTGAAACGTTCTTGTTGATCCTTGCCTTGTCCGTATAATGCACATTTTACGGCCTGTATCACGCAACATACAAGCCGTGGGACATGGGGTCGACAAAAAGCGGCCTTATTCACAAGGGAGGTTCTAGGGACTCTACGCATTTATAGTCAAACAAGAGTTCTCGATTCAGGCCTATCTTGACCTCTCCTCAGAGCGTGTTGGGGTAATAGCGGGGCTCTCAGGCGATCGGGACGGTCAAAATAGGGAGCAATAGGCGTCTACGTGGAAGAGACGTTGATTTGCTTGTCTCCAATATTCACTTGTCTGGCGCTTTCAATCCGTATCTGTCCCCCATATCGTCTCAGATCGCGCAAGGCACGCAAGGTTCTTGTGAACATCCGGTTGAAGCGTTCGATCATCGCCACTGCCTTCTCCTCCTCTTGCAGGAGGTATTGGTTGGAAGGTCGCCGTTTCCAGTGCTCCTCTAGATCATGGTTTTGTACTCCTCTGTCCTTCTCGCTTGGCACTACTCGATGATGTATCGCGCATCCCTCACAAGGAATTTGCTATTCCTCTGAGTGCCCTCGGCGATCTTGGCTCTGTGCCACGCCGCCCAGGATCTTCTCTGTATAGGGATTATTCATGAGACGGACGAATGCCGAATAGTTAGGACGAAAGCTGATTGTTTCCCCCAGGCCAGCAGCATCCGCCCCATCAGCCAGATTAAGAACGGCAACATCACTACTTGCTCCTGCAAGGGTAATCTCTGGATTAAGTGGTGTAAGGCCATTGATATCCGTATCAACATGGCCAACTGTGACAATGGCTCGATAGCCTCGCTGCCCAGGCTCTATGTCTTCTGTCGTTTCCAGTTCTTCAAATGGCGGATCCACGGTTTCGATGGACGGAATGAGCCGTTTCTCCTTCACTTCCACGACCTCTGCCTCGAGCGTTGCTATATCACTCCGCAGATTTGGAAGTGGATCCCCTGTAACGGGATCAGTGCCCAATAGAATGGCTTCTCCAATCCGAAAATGGTTGATCGACTTCGGAAGCTCCCCTAAAGCCACCAGCCTCAATCCAGCGCTGGTACCTGCTGACACGTACGGAATCGAGATTCCATACTTCAGCTCCAGAAGCTCATGATAGAGGCTGATCTGCGCAAGCTCTTCAGCCATGGGTATTGCCCCACTCAGACAGCCAAGATTAGCCCCCAACCCCACCAATCTGATGTTGGGCATCCGAAGGATATGGGCTGTCATGTCAAGAAGTCTTCCTGGCAATACGCCCTCACGAAGATCTCCTAGCTCCATCATCAGTACGACCTGATGCGTCGTTCTAGCTCTGCGACATTCAGAATCAATCTCGCGAATCGTTTCCAGTTCGCTATTCAACGATACATCACACAAAGGAAGAAGCTTACTTAAAGCAGATGCGTGCGGAGGCCGTAAGTACCATGACTCCACATTTGGCATGTGTAGGCGAATCGCGCGCAGGTTCTCAATACGGGAATCCCCAACAGACTGAACGCCAAAAGATCGAAGCGCCTGAAGAAGTCCTGCGTGACCGCACAGTGCCTTTGTCACAACTGTGAGCTTGGCTGAGTGCTTGTCGACCCAACCCGATACTACACGAATATTGTGCTTAAGGGCTTCAAGATTGATTGTTAGCCGATTCATGAATAATACCTCATCTCTGCATATTTGGACGAAAAACCGAGCTTATCATAGAGTCTAATTGCAGGATTGTCGTACTCCACATGCAGCGCAATGTCTCCGGCGCATCTGGATAGCGCCTGTCGAATCAGCTTGCGCCCTATTCCACAGCCTCTTGATTTTGGATCCACTGCCACATAGAGAAGGAGATTTTCAGGAACATAGCCACTCCAAGGAGTGAAGTGGATAACTAGTGCCCCGTGTATCGCTTCGTCCTGAACTGCCAAGAGAACAAACCCACCATGACCCGATTTCGTCAGGAACACTCTTTCAAGGGCACACTGAATCTCCTCCAACGTATCTTCATACGGCTTTAGAGACTGATGCAAAAACCTTGCCAGTCCTCCAGCTGTTAGCCAGCGGGGAAGCCCATCTTGCTTTCGAATCATCAGTAATTCTAGATCCACACCTACTTGATTCATCTCTTTCACATCCTTGCGTAAATCTTGCAGCTATATCTCAATACGAATAGGGAATGGCCGTCACAGCCGTTTGCCAGTAGCATATCTGTGACCACATCTACTAACGCTGCTTATTTTGATTGGGTTCACCAGGTTTCAAGGTGTATCTGTCGCGTGTCCAAGGGGGCTGCACGCAGATTGATCGCTTTTGCGGGTTTCCCGAGGAAGATCACAGAAAATGGCGTAATGTGATGGGGTGTCTTGAGCAGATCGCCAACCATTTTCATCCGTCTCTTCGAGGGGAACACCCGCTTCCATGTACTCCCCAATCCCTTGGCATGAGCTGCCAAAATCAGATTCTCCGTTGCGGCTGCACAATCAATCGCCCAATGGCCAATTTTATCCTGTTGGCTGCTATCAGCACAAACCACAATGGCCATTGCCGCCGACAGGAGTGTTTTCGGAGCTTTGAGGAGAATAGCATGATTTCGGATTCCCTTCGTACTCTTAATGATGACAAAGTGCCATGGTTTGGCGTTTTCTTCAGAAGGTGCATTCATTGCCGCTCGTAGAAGTTCCATAGTAGTTTCTTCAGATAGCGTATCTGTCTTTTCGAATTTCTTCGTGGTCCGCCGAGTTACGATTGCTCGAAGCGCTTCCATACTGTCTCCTTCGTTCGTTTCCCTCATTGCAGGATTCCACAGACTGCTTTGCAGATATGAACTCCAAGAGGGTGAAGTGAGAGCCCAGGATGATACGAAGTCCTTGCAGATGCACCACTTTGTTGATTCCCCGTTAGCATCTAGGCCATTGGAGCGAATAAAACTGGGCACCGTACTCGGTGAAGCACATCGAGTGATACACTTCCGAATACGGCTGTTGCCAAGGCCGTGCGTCTACGACTCGTCATGACAATCAAATCTGCATGCACACGTCCAGCTGATTCAGCGATTCTCTTCACAACACGTCCTCTCTCGATCAATGGAACACATTCAATATCCTCTTTCTCTGTGATCCGACAGCTCAATACACTCAAATACTCTCGCGCGTCTGCCTGTGCTTGCTCTTGCGCCTCACTAATCAGGCCAAGAGATGCAGGTGATGAAGCTGCAAGAGGCCCTACAGCCACAACAGTCTCCACTGGTAGCTCAATCACGCGGAGAAGGAAGAGACGAGCTTTTCGTGACCGAGAGATATCAATTGCGCGAGAAACTGCACGTTCAGCTCGCTTAGAGCCGTCTAGTGGAACAAGTATACGCTGGCATCCTCTCATCTGAACCTCCCGTTGATTGTTCATTTATTTTTGTTTCTGAATGTCTGCTTCTCTTATTCGCTGTTCCCTATTGTATCCCGACACTTAATCATTGACAAGTTCTCGCTTTTATTTCAATCTTCCGGTCTGCAGATCAGGATCCCCCGATAGCTCATGCAAGCTGGATGTATCTGGAAAGTCGAATACCTGTGGCAGAGAACCATGCTCCACAATACCGCTAGCAATGGAGATCTCTGGCCAGACACTAGAGGAGAGACATAGCCGCTTCTTCATGTGTCTTGCACTGCCCTTACATTAGCACTAGACTGCGTTTGGCCCACGTCGTCGCCGCAAAAACTAGAGGAGTCATGAAGATGACACAACACATGATTGGTTACTACAGACCTTTCCCATGGAGCCGGATCGGAAGCGGCCGAACAGGCCAGACACAAGTTGAGCGAATGCTTCGAACAACCTGCCGCAGTCAAGGGCTGAAAGTGTCACGATTCTTGGTCGAGACTGACAACCGTATTGAGCGATCTTTTGAGGATCGAACCGTAGGCAGAGAGGCAATGGCCGCGCTTCATAAGGGGCAATCTAGCGGCATTGTTACTTTTCGGATGGAGCATCTCTTCACTTCAGCGAAAGACGCACTTGCCTCTCTTGAACGGTGGGCTGAACAGGACCTCAACTTCCTCTGCAGTAGGTTCTTGGATGATATTCCTCTGGTTATCGGATCAGCAACAGATACCATCGACGGCATCGTACTCATTAAGGGATTGTCAGCATTCCAACGTCGCATCGATCTGGACAGAACGAAACAACGAGTCACCAACAGAAAGCGCAGCGGAAAGTGGACAGGGCGGATCCCCTTTGGCTTCCATCTTGTCAATGGTGCTCTAATCGAAGAGATAGATCGCATTGAAAGGATTCAAAGAATGAAAACAGCGCATCGCCGAGGAGCAACCTACCGCGAAATTGCCACCTCTAATGGCATATCTGTCGGCACCGCGCATCAACTGGTGCGAACGGACTTACGGAAACTGCGCAGACTCGGAAAGATACAATAAGGTTAAAAAACGCCGTTCCAATTGACCCAGCCCCCCCGCAATAAGGTCCAATGTGAGAGTTAGTGACCACACACCAATGGGCAAACGCCGGAAGAGCGAGCATCACTGACTGTGAGATCGCAACAGCCTTCACGTACATGCAAAGGCGCCGAATCATGACATTACTCACTACGATACAGCTAATGAACTTGTTCAACATTCAGTCACCCGGGCCCCATTCGCTGAAGCACAGCGAGCCTATCTGCTCTTTGTTTCTCAAGGACGCATGTTCGCCATACTTTGCAACAGAACATCGGCAGGGACTCTTGCGACCCGTCTTCTCTGACGCCAGTCGCCGGTCCGCTCGGCTTTCAGATCTGATTCACTGGGTCGCGATGAAGCGAGTTTCTCAGCGTCAACCTCATTTCTTCAATTCAACCAACGTGCTCTAGGCCTTACATGCCGCATGGAACACGGATACTTGCACTTGCGCAATCTCCCTCCTAGACAGCGTTCCCTCTCTCGCGGCCTCCATAACTTGCACTAGAACGGCGTTTTCGCTATCATATACGTCAGAAACACATATGCCGTAAGGGTTTCGCGTACTGACTGAATCCGCTCTTCTGCCATCAGTACTCCCAAGCCGGCATCTACGAGCTACCCCCGTGGCTCATCAGGCGTTGACTCTCAAGCTGGCCTTGACGGCGGCTCATGGCAATAAGGGTGATTCGCGTTGCTCTATTACTCCGTTAGGGGAATGCGCCCCGACGCACGCAGAAAAGGAGAAATCATGCACAAGACGATTGTTGTCCCGCTTGACTCATCCGAGCGCGCAGAGAAGATCCTTCCTCACATCGAAGCCCTCTGTGGCATCAAGATGGCGAAGGTCATCCTGGTCCATGTCATTGAGCCGACCGTGTTCGCACCATCCCCGGCTGCCTCTCCACATAACATCGCAGCCATGCCGCCGCACGCCTATACAAATCAGATCGAGGCCATGAGAACCGCCGCTGAGGAGTACCTCTCGAAGATCCAGTCAATCCTGAAGACGAAGAACATCGAGGCTGAGATTCTAATCGAGACCGGTCCGCCTTCTGAGCGGATCGTTCACATCGCTGAGGAGAGGAATGCAGATCTGATTGCGATTACCAGTCATGGTCGTACAGGGCTCTCCCGAGTTTTCTTCGGCAGTGTTGCCGCGGGCGTTCTGCATCGATCGGAGACACCCTTGCTTCTTGTGAGATCGCGAGACGATGAATAGCCAAGGATGCAAGAGACTTAATCCAGCGGAAGCTCGAAGTCTTGTCGTTCGCTCCGCGAACCACGTGTTCATCAAGAACCGGCTCGGCACGGTCGTTGCGATCCTCCCAAACTTCAGTAGCGTTCCCAAACAGCGCTACCACGTTCGTTCAGCTGAGAAGACGAGCACACCCCTTCAGTACGGCTGTGCCGCAGGGGGTCTGGACATGCGAGGGAGGAACAGAAATGATTGAGCTTGTCATGCTTGGCCGGATGGCACTCGCCATTGCGCTCTGCGCGATCATTGGGATTGAACGTGAGTTCCACGGTCGACCAGCCGGGTTACGAACACACCTTCTAGTCGGCGGTGGTTCCGCACTCATCATGGTCATTGGCGCGTCACTTCTTGAAGCCTCACAAAAATCCGGCGGGGGTACCCTGAGTCTTGACGTTGCCCGGCTCATTGCAGGAGTCGTGACCGGGATTGGATTCCTCGGCGCTGGCACGATCATCCGGCAGGGCGATTGGGTTCGTGGGCTGACTACGGCTGCATCTGTCTGGTTTGTCGCTGGCATCGGCATTGCAGCCGGTCTGGGCCTTTACATCATAGCGGCCGGTGCCGCCGCCATGGGGTTCATTGTGCTATTCGTGTTCTCCCAAGTGGAAACGTGGCTGCCGAGCCTTACTCGCCGTGTTCTGGTGCTTGAGATTCCGCGCGACAACAAAGAGAACATCCACAGACATCTGCGGCGCCTGTGTAGTGAACAACACGTCAGGACAAGACTGCTTTCATGGGAGCTTGATGCAGACAAGGGAAGCGCGACGATCAGGCTACTTCTCAGCTACTGGCGCTCGGTCAATGTCATTGGATTGGCGAACAAGCTGCAAGAGGAGACGGAGGCGACGAGCGTTCAGCTGGAGCAATAGAGGAAACGCGAAAAGCATTTGACGAGTAGGAACTAAGATGGACCGGCCATGAAGGGCTGGTTCAAGTGCGTCCTCAAGTATCTCTGCATCCTGGACCAGGAAGTTGTTGCTGGCGAGGCCTAGTCAAAGGAACCATTGTGATGCCTTCAAGACGAGCGTGTCTTGGGACAAGAAGGAAGACCTCGAGCATCACAAGCTGCATCGATCGGAGGTCGTGGATGCCTGTAGCTGCGAAACGCCGCCTCACGGTGTCTGGTCTACACGCAGCCGCTGGCGCTTGGCTTCGAAGAGGCAAACACCGGCTGCCACCGAGACGTTCAAGCACGAGATGGAACCCGACATGGGGATCGACACTAAGGCGCTGCACATCTCCGCGGTTAGGTGCCTGAGGCCGCTGCCCTCTGCCCCCAAGATCAGGGCAAGAGGCCCGGTCAGATCCTCCTCAAAGAGGCTCCTCTTGGCGCTGTGGTCGGTACCGATGACTTGAACACCCGCCTCTTTAAGCCTCCGGACGGTTCTGGCTAGATTCGTGATTTGTGCGAAGAAGACGTTCTCTGCACCGCCGCATGCGATCCTCTTCACGGTCTCGGTCATGGGGGCGGCCCGTCGATTGGGAACGATCACGGCCTGCACCCCGACTGCGGCAGCCGTGCGCAAGCAAGCCCCCAGATTGTGTGGATCTTGCACGCAATCAAGCACAAGCAGAAACGGATTCCTCACTGTCACAAGAAACTCAAAAAGCTCGGCCTCGTTGTGCGTGACGGCACATCCATGCCTCTCCCCATGCCCCATTGTTCGCTCTCGATGGTGCGCGTGCTTCTTCGACATTGCCTCCCTCCTAGGACGTCGTTCGTCCGCTTTGTCGAACAGGGTGGGCGACGATACACGATTCAGATTCAGCTCGCACGGCTTCCGCTACTCCGAGACGCCAATCGCGGAGTAGCGGAAGCCTAGATCTGAACTGCCTTATCGTTGGGACTGCACGCCAGGATAGGGACATCGATCACCAGGATGCGATGCACGAACGCGTTCTACAATCAGTTCCCCCGGCTCCAGACTAACGGATTCGAACTCAGCGCTCGCTTACCGCCGTTTCTTCCGTAACAACAGAACTCTTGTGTTGCAACACCGATGAGATCGAAGATGTAGGGAACCACGTCAATCTATACCCCACCCGGCAAGGACCTCACTGCATGGGGCACCAGAAGACCCTGAGTGCAGGCTTCCTAATAGAGGCGTGCTCTTACTCGGCTCGATCCCGAAAACGGCAAATACGAGGCTCTCAGAGGGTAGTTTTTTTGGCAAAGACGAAACTGGTTCGGAATGAACGCCTCTTGCGGATTATCGCTTTGATTTCTTAGACAACTAAAGTATACTGCCGAAGTAAGGCATCTCAATAAAGTAAGGAGGTAAGAGCATGGCCATTGCTTCTCTGTCATCGAAAAAGCAGATCACTTTGCCCGCTCGGCTTGTCCGGCGATGGGATCTCAAGCAAGGAGATGGAGTCATGTTCTTCGAGGACGGCGATTCAGTCCGAGTGCTGCCCATAAAGCGACAATCACTTCTTGAGATGCGTGGATCCGTGAAGGCAAAGCGACCAGTCTCCTCCATGGATGAACTGCGACAAATCGCGCGTGAAGAACACGCCTCCCGCAATGAGCACAAAACAAGCTAGCGTTGACACGTGTTTCTTTCTCCGATATCTAACCGGGGAACCTCCCGACCAGGCGGAAACAGCTGAGCGAGTGCTCCGGCGGGCTGCGGCAGGAAAACTCGAACTCATCGTTCCAGCAATGGTCATTGCAGAGATCGTGTGGACATTGGAGACCTCGGTGTTTAATCTGTCCAAACAAGAAGCTAGCAATAAGGCAATTGCCATTCTGAACATGCCTGGTGTACAAGTGCCCAACGCTCGCATTCTAGAGGAAGCTGCCGTCCTGCACGCAGAACTAAATATCGATTTCACTGATGCCTACTTAGCTTGTTTCGCGCGCGGGAAGGGGTTGGAAGATGTATACACGTTCGACAAGAAACATTTCTCTAGAATCCCGTGGATACACATCGCACACCGTTAACTTCCTTCATGCCGTTATACCATTCTACCAGTATGCTGTTTTACCATCTTGAGTTATCTACAGCTTGACATCATACCAGCATACTGTTATCCTGTCCTTATGACATACATCTATGCTGTCGCCAACCAAAAAAGGAGGGGTCGGAAAGACCACCTCTTGTGTCTGCCTGAGCGCAGCGCTAGAAGCAGCGCTTGCCTACTACGAAGCCAAGCAGGAGAAGAGCCTCCTCTACCAAGCCGTTATCGGTGATCCCTCCTCCAAGGAGGATTAAGAACATGCAGCAGGTAACAGTGGGGCGATGGACCTCAATTGACCGCAAGAAGAACGTTTAACGGACATATTCTCCCAGCATGACCTCTGGAAACATGCTGATTTGGGCCTATCTTGACCTGCGATCAACAGCAATGAGGACCGTACAGAGGCTCTCAGTCGATTTGGCTACTAAGATCAGACAGGGCGAGCAATTCTAATCCCCCCTACCTGCCATTCTTCATCTCTCCGAAATCTTGTCCAGATACATACTATGCTCCATCATGTATCTTCAATGAGCCAATCAAATAAGTACGAGAAGCTGTATCAAGAGACTCGGAATTGCTGTG
>Ga0307991_1001078_pt1 | contig 19423 bp, 26 predicted proteins | sample EllFjometagen131_FD_203146 | JGI IMG/M metagenome (GOLD analysis project Ga0307991, IMG submission 203146) | Marine microbial communities from Ellis Fjord, Antarctic Ocean - #131 | ecosystem: Environmental > Aquatic > Marine > Unclassified | place: Southern Ocean | collected 2014-10-08 | reverse complement strand
GAGACAGACACTACCTTATAGAAAAAGAAGACTCGAATAAAGTTGAGATAGTAGCTAAGAATAGAGGAAAAAGAACTGGCCAGACTTTTCCTTCTCTTAAAGAGTATGGAGAAGACTTTGATTACACTCGACCAGGTAAGGTCTGTTATAGAAGTGGAAAGGGATTTAAGCCTGGAGATGTAGTTTTATATGAGGGTAAAAGAAAAGTTGTTAAAGGAAGTGGTGGTAGAGGAGCCCAGACAGTGTTAGTTGAAGGAAAAGTTAAATCGAAAGATTGTGTTTTGTTACTAAAAAATAGTGGAATAGTGTGTTTATAAAGGAAACATAATGATTAAAATTGCATTTGATTTAGACGATGTCGTAATAGATACCTTTTCTTTTTTAAGGCAATTATTTATAGATCATTGGTCATATGATATTACACCCCATAAAAGATTTGAGTTTATAATACCGGGAAGGCTAAAAGAAGAAGTAACTAATCTCTGGTATAATACTTGGTTTTATATTAGGATTTATTGCTGGTATTGAAATATTCGTAATCGTTTGTGTCTAAAAACTAAGTGTAGAGGTTAAGAATGGAAACTTATGATTACGCATATTGCCCTAATCCTAACTGTTTTGAGAAATTAAGTCCTGATTGGGAGTGCTACAAAATAAGGTCTAAATCAGAAAATAATATTTACAAATGTCCTTATTGTGGACTAGAATTTTCATGTGATGATTTAGTAGTTACTGCTGTTCCTGTTAGAAACAATAATAAAAGACATGTGGTAATTAAGGACAATAAAATAGTAGGAGAGTTTAGTAGTAATCATATATTCAAAGCAGGTGATAATTACTATATTCATGTTCCAACAAAAATGTTAAAAGACAGCAGAGTATTTAGTGTTGATAAAAACCTAGAAGATAGTGTTATTTTAGATATTGCAAAAAATTTAAAGGAGGAAAGTTCATGCCAATCCAGAAAAAGAGAGTGAGTAAGGTACAAGAAGAGTACGAAGATAAATCACCAGAAGTCCATACTAGATTGTCAGGAAAAGATCAATCACCACTAGTAATTAGGAGGTACTCTACTCCGGTTCTTCATTTTGTTGCTCTTATTACTGATGAAAATTTAGATGCAATGGATTCACTGAACAGAGCTTTTTGGAAAGAGTTAGACTTTGAAGATGTAGGTATCCAAGGTTGGAGAAATATTGCGGGGAGTCTCAGCCAGGTTTACAGTAACTTCTACACTAAAACAGAAGGATGTGCAGTAGTATTCATTGCAGACAAAATGATTATAAGTTCTTTATACGGAGATTTTATGAATCACGGTCAATGCAGACTAGAGCTCTTTCAATTACTTAACATGGCAACTCAAGTCTAATCATGTAAAAGACTAATCATGTAAAGGACTAATCATGTAAAGGACTAATCGTGATAATATTGCCACAAATGCCTAGTCAAAATCGTTATACGGAATTTTGGATTGAAATGTGGGAGAGAGAACTTAGAAAGCGTAACATACCTCTTTTAATGCTAGGGGAAAGGAATCTCTCTCCCCTTGATCGTAGTAAATCGTTCAACTGGTTTTGTGATACTAAAAAAGCTATACGTTATGAACTTAACCAAGTAATAGCACTGTTAGATTATGTTGAGGAAGACGAGAAAATTTTGTGGCTAGACGCAAGTTTCCCAGGTTTTTCTGTCAATGCTTCTCAATTAATGAAAAGGATGAATCCTAATCTCAAGATTTTTGCTTATGTTCATGCAGGCAGTTGGTGTAAAGGAGACATTTGGAGTACTATAAAATCTAAGAAACAAATAGAGTTAAATGGACTTGGTATTTTTGATAAGATTTTTGTGTCAACTTTTTACCATAAAAAATTAATTCAGTCTTCATTGGATTGTAACTTCTATTCTTCTAGGAAGGAGCTTAAAGACAAAATTAAGATAGTAGGGATTCCGTATTATGTAGAGGATATTCCTAAAATAGTAAGAGATACTAGCGTTAAAAAGCCTAAGATATTGATTATAGGTAGAGGAGAACAGTCAGACACAGGTATGATGGATAGATATATTAAAAATGTAGGTACGAAGTGGGAGATAGTAAATAAAACTTTTGGTAGTCGTTTGGACTACCTTAAAGAACTAAGTACTTGTAAGTTAGCAGTATCTTTCAAGACTGAGGAAACTTTTGGATTAAGTACTTTAGATGCATTGTCTCTTGGAACGTTTCCTCTTTGTCCTAATAGATGTGCTTACTCAGAAGTATTAGATAATCCTAAATTTCTCTATCAAAATGAACAATCTTTAATGGAAAAAACTTTTTCGTTAATGAAATCTGATATTAGCACAAAAGAATTAACAACTCACAAAATATTTAATGATTGTAAGTTATGCATACCAAAAATATGCTATGAGATAGAAAGTTCATAGGAAGAAATTGGTTTTAAGTATCTATAGAATTAGGCATTTCAACTGTTTCATTGTCTTCATTTTCCTTTTTAACTTCCTTTTCAAGTTCTTTTCCCTCGATAACAGTGTTAGTAGAAACTGTATCTCCTGTAACCAAGACTTTCTTCTCTGATTTTTCCATGAACTCCCCCTTCTAGTTTTTTCTGTATTTTAAAATTAAAAAAAGTAGTACAGTGTCGATAACAATACCACATCCATTGGCAATGGTAAGAGATGGACTTTTTATGTAAATACCATAAATAAACCACCAAATTAAACCATGGAAAATTATAATCCAAAGGGTTATTGAAATATCTCCAGAACTCTTTCTCTTGCAGATTTTTACTATCTGTGGGATTGAAGAAAACCCCATACTAATACCAACAAGTGTCATCCAAATTTCAAACATCGATCGAACTTTCTTTTTTATCTTTCACTACATACAATTTCGTTTTCTTAGTTTCTTTTTGTTTTTTAGAGAGGTCTAGTGGTAGAAATAATTTCTTTTTGTTTTCCATGGTAAACTCTTCCTGTCCTGTCATTTGTTCTGTTCTAAGAATCCATGTCACCTCAGGCAAGTGGATAATATCAGAAAGTGCTCTAAAAGTAACAAACCACCATTCATCTCTTTTAGAAGAATTTTTTGTTATATCTATTATATAAGCATGGAAAAACCCAATCTTTGTTTCGATGCTATCTTTCTCTTTCAATTCTGTCAAAATTAAAACTAAATCTTTTTCTTCTAAGGTGGTTTTAACTTTGATCTTGTCCACAATGTCCTCTAATTTCATTTTCCCCCCTTCTTTCCTTCCTAGTAAACTTAGTATCCCAATCTTTTTAAATCAGTATCTTAAATTTATCTTTCTTCTCCTTCACCACAATTAGGCCAAATGTATTTGTGGAGCTGTAAATTTATAACGCAATCAAATACTTTGTCTTTTTTCAACCAACTTACAAGTTGAGATGGGTCTAATACTTTATGCATAGGAGAAAATGCAAAAACAGCACAGCATCCTGTTTTCTGTAAAGTCTTTTTAATTGCTAGTGCTTCTTTGTAATCATTTTTATTTCCTAAGACAAACTTAACAAAATCTGTAGGATGGAGCTTTCTATAGATATCATTATCTATTTGTTTTTCTATACCTGAATTACTTAACTTATAGTCAACAACCCAACAATCTACATTAAAACCTACGAGTGGTGAGGTACCATTAGTTTCAATAGAAAGCTTATAACCTTTTTCCCATAAAATACGTGTCAAGCCAAGAACGGACGCAGATTGCATCATTGGCTCCCCACCAGTAATAGTAACCTTCTTACACCCAAAAGATTCTATTTTGTGTACTACTTTGTCGATATCCATATCAGTACCAGAGTTAGAATCTCTTGAATAGGAAGTATCACAGTAACTACATTTTAAGTTACATCCAGCAAGACGAACGAATACAGTGAACACTCCTTGATGATATATGTTAACTTCTCCATCAATACTAAGAAAAATATTAGAAACTCTCATAATGATATCTCCTTTAGTTAGGGTTTGGGAACAATTTTCTTGCTAGTCTATATAGTTTAGTAGTCAATCCTAAATTCTCTGCTATCTTCGTTTCTCTATCTTGAAAAAGAACATGGTACAAATTAAAAATGTATCCAAAGGGCAGATCTTTAATGAATAATCCCTCATGGTTAACGGTTCCAATTAATGATCTAATAAGTTTCAAACTATAGATAGTATAATCTTTATTAAATGTTTTGGCATCCATTAGGTCCAGATTTGTGTTGGCTAATACCTTATGATTACATTGGGTTATTTTTCTAGTCCATCCTTTGTTGAATTTTATTCTTTGATTTCTAAGCTCTCCATCTTTAACACAATCGCACTCTGTAAGATAAATTCCAGAACATATTGGGCATACATAAGACCTACTAGAAAAGAATAGTCTTTTAAGTTTCTTATTGCTTCCAATTTTTGTTTTGCTTATTCTTGTGTATGTCATTTTATATTTTATTAGGACTATATACAATCTGCATAAATATACACTAATACTTATTAATCTGTCGAAAGTCTTTTTATCTATCTCTGTTCCTACTTCTAGTATCTTTTTTGGTATATATTTGTAATCATAAAAGAAAATATCTTGATGTATTAAAAAGCAGTTGTAAGCTAATTTTTTTGAATAGAAAGGACAGTCTTGTAAAGGACAGTTATGACTAAGTTCTATTCCAGAAACAAGACTTCTAGGACACTTGATCTTTTGAAGCTCACCCTTCTCTGTAGGAGAATCTGCTTTTTTTGCTATAAGGGATAAAACAAATTGATTGATTTTATCATCTTGAATATCTTGTATTAGTTTGCAAACAGAAACAGAATCATTTAAAACATGACAAGATTTTTTTAATTCCTTTTTTTTGTATAGGGTAGTACAAAGTTCATAGTATCTACATTCTATTGGTTTCATGGTCTCTCTTTAAAGTTAGTAATGTTAATTTTCTTTACGATCGATTTAACTTTTTTTAAGGTTAAGTAGTTTTCCTTCAGGAGATAATGCAATGCCATACCGATAGAATCTGATACATGTACTGATAACGTGTCATTATCTATCAATAATTCAAATTTGTTTCTATGAACTTTCCAAGTAGCAGCAGTAACTGGAACAACTTTTCTACATCTTCGAATGTTCATTGTTAGTATAAGCATTCCAATTAACATCGAGACTATCTCTGATAGGTTACCTTTAGTAAGTCCCCTAGGTATGAACCGTTCGTATATCAAAATGAAATGAGCATCATTTTTTTTAATTATCTTCAAGATCTTTCTAAGATCGCTTACAAATTTTTTGTATTGTTTAACTAGTATTTCGCCTTCTTTTAAATTAGAAATTAGTCCTTCTTTTTGAGAGACTTCATTTCCTAACAAGTTAAAATCTAGTAGTTTTCCTTTTTTGGATAAGATAGAATAAGCGAAATTTTTCTTGCCCGGATCGAAGGCAACGACAACTTTCCTCATAAAAAACCCCTTTTGAAAAACGTTTGTTGTTATGTATGTTAAACGATTATCTACAACCGAGGTGAGAAATTATGCAGTTAATCCAAACCAAGTGCAGAAACAGGAAACGGTGTAATCTAAAGAATGTGTGCGTTAACCTACCTTTAGAAATACACAGTAAAACCGATAAGGTTGATATTCTAATTGTAGGAGAAGGGCCTGGCAGAGAAGAAGAAAATGAAGGACTTCCTTTTGTGGGTGAATCTGGGTCTATTGAGAGAGCATGTATCAAGCGTCTTACAGAAGAGTTTGATTTTAGTTATGCAATAACAAATATTCTCAAAGCGAGACCTAGAGATGAAAACGGAGACAATAGGACTCCTACTAAAGAAGAAGCTAAAAGATGCGGAGATATAGTAAAAAAAGAAATCAAAAGACACAAACCAAAGATAATAGTAGCCACAGGACGAATAGCTCATAGTTTCTTATTCGGTGTAGATTCCTTTTCAATTTATTTGGAAGAAGGTTGTGTTAGAACAGCAGTGATTGATAAAAAAAAGTATAAAGTTATTTCATCTCTTCATCCTGCTGCTTGTCTTAGGTCAGATCCAGGTAGTGCTGGGTTTGTATATAATGCGTTGAAAAGAGCAGTACTTTATACTAAAGGAGTAGATTTCAGTATTCCTAATAAATTTAAAACTGTTTTCTTAACTAAAGTATCGGATATTAAAAATGTTTTAAGAAAAATGATGACAAGTAAAGCTCCCGTAGCAGTAGATACAGAAGACGACAATCTTCATAGAGCATATGACAACATTTTATTTACAGTTCAATTATGCAATGATGGGAAAATAGGATATGTAATTCCATTGTCTCATTTCGACTCGCCTTTTTCTGTAGCACAAGTTAAGAAAATCAAATCTTATTTAAGAACATTTTTTACTTCTAAAAAGAGTAAGGTACCTTATTATATCTTTCAAGTACCTAAGTATGATATGCATCAGTTCTTAAGAGAACTACATATTCTGTTATATAATGCTCCTATAGTTGATACTTCTTTTAACACGTATTTATTAGAAGAAAATTGGACAAGATTTAAAAAGTTATTCCCTAAAGGATTTGGACCCTACGCATTAGGAAACATTTCTTACAAACATGGATTTGATTTTTATAGAAAAAGTGAAGGCGTAGGTAAGTCTGATAGAGCAAACTTAGGTAATTTGCCTATAAAAGATTGGGTTGACTACGCCGCTGCCGACGCTGTGGTTCTATGGAATATTTATGAATCGCAGTTAAAACAGGCGAAGTATCAAGGATATGACAAGTTTGAGTTAATGAGTAAGAATTTCAATTCACATCTAGTTAGAACTCTAGTTTACACCGAGCATTGTGGACTACCTGCTAACCTAGAGAAAATTAGAGAACTACACTCTCCTAGAACCTCCCCTCTCATAAAAGAGACAAAAAGAATACAAAAGAAGTTTAACAGTCTAGATTCAGTTAAGAAAGTTATGAAAAGACTTAGAAAGAGCTCAACAGGATATTCAGGAACGCTTTTTAGTGGTGGACCAGACTCGGACTCAGGCTCCTTTAATCTAAGTAAGAAGATACATAGAGAATCTCTATTTTTTGATGTTCTAAAGTTAGAACCTCTTAAAAGTGCAAAGAAAAAGAAGACAGAAAGTCCTAGTACAGACAAAAATTTTCAAGAGGTTTACAAAGATATAAAAGAAGTCAAACTTTTAACCGACTGGAATAAAATAAAAAAATTACAGACAAGTTACGTTGATAACATATATAATTATATGAACAAGACGACAGGTAATCCTGATTTTTATTCAGATGTTAGAATTCGACCTTCTTTTCGATCAGATACAGTTACGGGAAGATTGGCTGCACAGGATCCGAATTCACAGCAGCGAATTGGAAAGAGTAGTAGGTCTGCGTCTGTCTTGTCAATGTACGAAGCTAAACCTGGTAGAGTTATTATAAAAATAGATTATTCTACTTTTGAGGTTAGGGGACTAGGTATTGTCTCTAAAGACAAAGCAATGTTAAAATCATTTCGTGAAATGAACGAGATAAAGACTAAATTTAGAGAAAATCCACTTAGTCTTCTCACGAAGAAACAAAAATTAAAGATAAAGAAAGCTAAGAAAAAGGATAGGCCAGCACTAGCTTATGAACTAGCTTTTCGGATGTTAAAAGACAAAACAGATTTTCATAAAAGATCTGCTTCAACCTTTAATCGGATAAAAGTTAAAAAGGTTAGTAAAAAACAAAGAAAGGGAGCTAAAGGTTTTGTATTTGGATCTATCTATGGTATGAGTATTAATTCTATAGCAAGAGACTTAGGGATATCCATTGAAGACGCAAAAGCGATATACCAGATATTTATGAAAGCTATGCCTGAGGCTGTACAGTGGTTTAGTGATATAGAGAAATTCGGTCGTGATAATCTCTACGTAGAAAGTCCAATAGGTAGAAGAAGAAGGTTATGGGGATATTTCTTTACGAGACAGCAAACAACACAAAATAAGATGGATAGACTGGCAAGAAATTCTGTTATTCAAGGATTATGCTCAGATTTAAATACAATAGCTGCTAGTCTATTAATTTTGTATATCTATAAAAAAGGAAAAGCTAAATATCAAGTTCCGGATGAAGATGCTTGGATGGTAACTAACTTAATACATGATGCCACAGAACTTGAAGTTCCTATTGTAGACTTGTTTAAAATACTTTCTTTTCTAGAAGACTTTTTTACGAAGAGACTTGTCAAGGCACTGAAAAAAGAGTTCAACTTTAAGATAAAGGTTCCTCTTGAAGTAGACATTGAGATTGGATTAGACTACTTTAATCTTAAAAAGTGGGATGGTACGCAGAAGCAAGCCAAAGAGATAATAAAATGGGTAAAGAAGTTGTCTAATAAAGCAATTGTTTAAGAAGTAGATAACTACTTGAAATCATTATGGATAAAAACACTTGACAAACTGCGAGAAATGTGTTATACTTATTAAGACATGTTTTTTCATAAAACGGGTCTTTATGTATGCGGGTATAGACAATCAAAGGAGAAAATTATGCAGCCAAAAAGGAGTCCAAAGATGCTGATGTTCATCGTCTTTCAGAAAAGTCATGGAGAAAATAGAGAAGTAGGCAGATTTTCAGACGTAGAATTGGACAACATGAAAGACTTTGATAAAAGACAGTATGATGTTATTCCCTTACACATTTGGAATAGGACTAATGAAGGAGTTCCTTTAGCAGTTATTAAATGTATTACCCGAGACAAGAAAACTTCTTATAAAGAACAGCTTTTCCCTATTTTCTCACAACAAGAACTTTCGGATGTCTATATTTCTAAATCTGGCCATCTAATGAAAAAATCAGCCTTGACTGAAGAAGATCAAGTTAGAATAGAGGCCTTCCGGGAAGCACAGGAAATCTTTGAATTGTAAGAGTAGAGATAGAGGTAGAGGTAAAAGACGTGGGAAAGAAAAATGTAATTAAAACTTGGAGAAATCCATCATTTGGTCCACTTGCTCCTAGGATTAACGGTCCTAATCCTAAAAAAACAAAAATTTTGGTAAAAGACAATTGTGAATTATGTATTCACTACAACCCTAAAAAGGGAGAGAAAAAGAAATCTTGTCCTTATAGAAAAGACAAGAAAAAGAAAATTTGTGAAGATTATGAAAATGCTTTTGACTCTATGTCCTTAACACTTGCCAAAGAAAGAATGGCTTTTTCTAAAAAGAAAGTAAAAGAAACAGTAAAGGCACCAATAATGAAAAAACGTAAATTAAAGACACTAAAAGACATAACTAACGTAACAATTTCATTTGAATACATGTGCCCTAAATGTAAGAAGCGGAAAAACTCAGAACCGAAAAGGATTCTGGCTCCATATATTGGTAATGTTCCTATTAGTCATCATTGCGATTGTGGTAATGTAATTCAGTACAAATTTGTAATCCGTAAAGCAAAAGGAGGATTTGAGGCTAAGGTAAAAATTAAAGGGTACCGAAAAGATTAGATTAAAAAGGAGAAAGATATGATAGAAAACAAGTTCTATAAAAAAGTCCAGCAAGAAACCTGTTATCGTACAAGCGATGACATAGTATTTACAGGGCCAGGTGCCAAGGTAAACTCTAAAAGACACCAAGAAAAGATAAATAAGAAAGACAGAATGTTAACCTTTTCAAAGGAAGCTAGAAAGTTTTTTGGCTTGTCTGAATATAATGAAGATGAAGAGGAAGATAACGATGAACAGAAATTAATAAATACTATTAAGAGGAAACTAGGGTCGTTTGACTACTTTGAGGAGTTCTTTGAATGTATGGTAAAATTATATTCTAGATATCCTGCTATTTTTGACATGTTTAAATTAATAGATACAGAGTTCAAAAAAGGAGATTAAAATGACAGACTCAATTTATAATGAAAGGGTATGCCCAATTTGTAAAGAAGTTATATGGAAATGGGATAAAGAATGTCAAAAATGTAATCCTAAAAAGAAAGTAAAAAAGAAAAAAATGGAGTGTCGCCGATGTGGTAAAAAATTTAAAGTAGCTATTAGGCTATCTCCTGATTTGTGGGAAAAAATTAAACACATAAGATCTATTCCTAAAGGAAGTCTTTTATGCCCTTCGTGTATTATGACTTTAATCGAATCAATATCCGGTTATGAACGGTACTTTTTAACTCAAAAAGGAGATTAAAATGAAAAGACTTATGGAGGTCGGCGTAGATCTTATTTTTATGGACTGTGAAAAAGATATCCCAGATGATGAATATCATAAGTACATGTTTGAATTGTACGATCTTGTCAACACGATTGTTTTTAATAAGAGAGAAGAGGGTGCAGCAAACACTTTTATTAATCATCCTGAACTTGGAAAAATTAGGGTTGGGATTATTTCTCCAAAAATAAAGGTTCAATGCAAATTGGATAGTAAGGATAAAAAAACAAACCTATTTAAGCGTATTGAAACATTGGGAAAAGTTCTTCCAGACAAATTACAACTTAGTACAATCCAGGAAATTCTTTCAAAAGTTCATTGGGAAGATGAAGCATTAACACTTGAAGAAATGTCAAAAGCATACGCTAAAGCGTTTCAGGGTCCGAGGGAGAAAATTGGAGTTGAAGACGGAGAAGTATTTTCTGAAATACCTTATGGAATATTTGGAACAGGAGTAGCCTTAAAAGATGAAAATGGATATATTAAAACGTTTGCAGTTATTCAAGAGTCCGGTTTATATGCAGGAGCTCCCCCTGCTGAGTTAAGAATAACAGACATTATCCATGATGAACAATTTGGTAAACAGTGGGTTGCAAAATTAAATCGTAAGACTGACCTTCCTTTTTATCTTACTCCAATTAGAATAAAAGTAGATAAACGTTCAGTAAAGTACACTGATGAGGATCTTATTAAAGAAGGAATTGAATTACTAAGTGAAAATCTTTAGGTGAAAAAATGTTCAAAAATATTTTAGAGAAGATGAAAAGGTCGTCACCAAGAAGATCAAATATATCTTTAGTGCTAATCACTATAGCAGGGGTTATTGGTATAATTGTTTTCTGGGGGTACCTTGGTTCGTTGGTATGTATTACCTAGTTAATAGGTATTTTTAATAGATAGTTTAGCCGAAAAAAGTGCTTGACAAACTGCAAAAAATGTGTTATAATAGTAGTAGAAGTTAAAGGATCATAATGAAAGAAGCTAAAGATTTTAAAAAAGTACCCCCAGGTGGGGGTACACTTAAACATTTTAGTAGTGTTTGTATTCGAGTAGTTAGTTCACTTGAGGAAAAGTCTATTGAAAAAGATTATGATGGATACAAACATTTTAAAATAAAAGCTATTAAGAATAGAGGGTTGCATAGATTAAAAGAAGGAGAATATATTATGTCTAAAGAGGTTACTATTGCAGATTGGAGTCCAGAATTAATACAGTTCATTAAAAACTACACTCCTACTGGATGGACAGAAACAATCGGTAGTTGTTGTTTTGTTCCATTCACAAAAGATTATTATAACACAAAGTTTCCTTGGTATATTAACCAAGCAATAGAAGCTTTTAAAGAATCTGGTATTGTTAGGGAGGAACTAAATGATTAAAGAATATGAAGAAACACATCAGCAAGGAAGGATATTTATTGAAAATAAGAGTATGATCTTAAATAGAGAACGTGATTTTAATGAATTTATAGATGGAGATATTGGGATACAGATTGCTAAAGATGGTAGGATTTGGGTATGTATAAATGGGACTGCTTTTATTCGATTTAAACCAATTTTGAAAAAGGGGGATTAATTGAAAGAAAAATATCAGGGTTTCTTTGCAATTTTAACGGCACTATCAGCTGTTACTTTATTAATAATAGTGTTCATTTGTTTGGGAACTATATCCATATATGGACAAAACAAAAAAGTAATTGATAGACTTAACTCAATCCAAGAAGAAGTTAAGGTATTGAAAGTAATAGTTCAAAGTGATTTCCAAAGAGTTAGATTAACATCTTACCACCCAAAGTCGGGAGGTACAAATTCAGATAGTAACCCAAACAAAACAGCACTTATGACCACACCAAGAGCAGGTTATACTTTAGCAATTTCTACAGAGTTAGTAAATCTTGGGTGGCTCGGTAAGAAAATCTATGTTGATGGTTGGGGTATAGGAAGAGCCGAAGACAGAATGAATGTAGATTTGAAAGGCAAGCGGATAGACATATGTTCTCCTACTTTAAAACATGCTAAAAAGTTTGGAGTTAAAAAGGATAGATTGGCAATAGTATTATAGAAGGGTAATAGATTTAACTTATAGGGAGTTACAATGGCAAAAAAGAAATATGATGAAGATTCCATTAAAGTTTTTAAAGGTCTTTCTGGCGTTCGTAAGAAGCCAACTATGTATTTAGGAGAGCTAGGAGATCATGCAGTATTACAGATATTAAAAGAAGTAGTTGAAAACTCAGTAGATGAAGCTTTGATTGGTGAGAATGATATTATTACTGTAAAAGTAGAAGGTAAGAAAACCCCTCAGGTATTTACAATAATAGATAATGGTAGAGGTATTCCAGTTAAGAAACACCCCCAGACTAAAAAGAGTACATTAACTACTATCTTTACTACCCTTCATGCAGGTGGGAAGTTTGATGACAAGTCATATAAAACTGCAATCGGAACTCATGGTTTAGGAGTGTCCTGTTCTACAGCATTAAGTAAAAAATTTGAAGTGTGGACTTATAGAGAAGAGAGTTGGCATTACCAAAGATTTAGAAAAGGAAAACCAAAAGAGAAAGTAGTTGAAACAAAATTTCCTAAAAGTATTTTAAAAGGATTGAAGAACAGGAAACGTGGAACCATAATTAGGTTTTCACCTGATTATAAAATTATAGGTAAGAAGGCTAAAGTTACTCAAAAAACTCTACAATCCTGGCTGAAAGATATTTCTAATTTAAACACAAAGTTAAAAATTAGGCTCATAACAGATAAGATTGATGAAATCTATTGTAATAAGGGTGGGCCTAAAGAATACTTAAAAGATATAATAGAACAAAAAAAGGTGGAAACTTTAGGTAAGCCTTTTTTACATGAAGACGATACACTAGTAGTAGCATTGCAGTGGTCAGACTTTGAGGGTGAGGATGGAATTCTGTCTTATGTTAATGGTGCATTAACGGAGGAAGGAGGTACTCATTTACAAGGTCTTTATAGTACAATTACAAAGGGTTTTAAATTAGGTAGAAAAAAGAATCATTACTCTCCAGCAGATTTAAGATATGGAGTTGTAGGATTTATCAATATTAAATTATACTCAGCGGAATTTGACAGTCAGACCAAAAATAAATTAGTCACTACTACTGTTAAGAAACAAGTTGAAGAATACTTACTAACACCTTTTGAGAAGTTCTTAGATAAAAACAAGAGAACGGCTAAGATAATTGTTAAAAGGGCAATAGAAATTAAAAAAGCCAAAAATGAAGCTAGAAAGATACAAAGGGCTGCATCACAAATTAGAGGTACACGTAAAACATTGTTACCAGGAAAGTTGATAACTGCTTCCAATAAAACACCTTCAGACCAAAAAGAGTTATATATTGTAGAGGGGCTTTCTGCTGCGGGTACTGCTAAAGATGCTAGAGATAGGATGTTCCAGGAAATTCTTTGCTTAAAAGGGAAACCGATGAACGTTGCAAAAAGTAGTATGTCAAAAATTTTAAACAGCAAAGAAATTCAAAACATATTAATAGCAGTAGGTATAAATTCTAAAGAGATGGAAGTAGGAAAGAAAAAGAAACAAGAGAATAATTTTCGGGCAGGAAAAATTATATTGCTGAGTGATTCTGACGTTGATGGGGCACATATTTCAGTTTTAGTTCTAACGGTTTTTTATTACTTGTGCCCTATATTATTTGATAAACAAATGGTTTACGTAGTTGATGCTCCTTTATACTTTGCAAATTATAAGAATAAAAAATATTATGGATATAGTTTAACCGAGATACAAAATCAATTAGGAAAATTGAAAGTTCCTATAACAAGGGCTAAGGGTTGGGGTGAAGTAAATTTTGACGTTTTAAGAGAAATTGCTTTTAATACAAAAAGTAGAAAGCTCATAAGAATAGAACCTGTTAAAGGAGAAAGTAAAGTATATTTTAAAAAGATGGTTGCAGATGATACTTCAACTAGAAAGGAGATTCTTAACATTGCCTAAAGAAAATACAGTAGATTGTAGTTTAGTAGATTTTACTAAAAAAGCTATTGAAACTTATGGTAGCTATACTATTGAACACAGAGCTTTGTCTGACTTTCGAGATGGTTTAAAGCCTGTACATAGAAAGTTACTTTGGGCTATGTATGGTTTAAAATTACACTTTTCTGGAGGAGTAAAAAAAGCAGCAAGAACAATTGGAGAAACAATTGGAAAGTATCACCCTCATTCCGATCAAGGGAGCTATTCAGCTATGGCAAATTTAGTCAATCTGCCTGAGCCACTTATTTATGGAAAAGGAAATTGGGGTGATTATGAGTCTGGTCCTGCAGCAATGCGCTATACTGAAGCAAGTCTTAGTAAATATTCAGATACCTATTTATTAGACCCTAATTATTTAGCTGTAATTCCAATGGTTCAAAATTATGATGGAGAGCACCAAGAACCTGTTTATTTGCCTTCTAAACTTCCTAATTTGTTAATTAATGGATCAGAAGGTATAGCTACAGGATGTTCCTCTCTTATTCCTTCATACTCTTTAAAGAGTGTTCTTAAAGTTGTTAAGATGGGTTTGAAAGGAAAGAAGATAACACCTAGAATCTGTGCTAAATATCTTGAGTTTAAGTTTCCTTACGGAGGAGAATGTAGATCCGACAAAAAAGATTTACTAGAGTTTTATACTACTGGAAAAGGTAGATTGTATTTTACTCCTAGTTATTCTGTACACGAAAACATTGTATCCATACAGGGAATAGCCCCTAGATTTAATGTTGGAACAAAGTTTAAAAAACTCTCTCAAATTAAAGGTGTTAGGTCTATAGATGATAAAAGAGAACAAAGAAAAATAGAATTTGATATCTATTTGCAAAAAACATTGAAAGGTGACGCTAGAAAAGAACTTGAAGAGAAGATAGATAATGCTTTAACTACGGTTCTTTTCAGTCAGACAATTTTAACAGTAAGACACGCAGACGGAGAACACGCAGACTACAAACAATCTAACATTCCTTCTATAATTAACAACTGGATAAGATGGAGGATAGCCTTAGAAAAGAAAGTAGTTGAAAGACTAGTTGGTCTTGAAAATGATAAACTGAAAAGACAGAAAATGTTTTTGTTTGCTATTAAAAATCGTAAAATTATTGTAAAGTCGTTAGATGAAAAAGACCCAAAAAAGTACTTGATGAAACATTTAAAGATACAAGAAGAACTAGTAGATTTTATATTAGATCTTAAAGTAAGAAATCTAGCTAGAATGGAAGCCAAAAAGATTAAGGAAAAGATAACAAGTTTCAAGACAGAAATCAAACTTTTGAAGGATGACTTAAAAGACATAGAAGGAAGAATTTTTATTCAACTGCAGAAAGTGTGAAAGGAGGTATTTAGATGAAGTGGCATAAAAAACCTTTTAACCCTGTTTTGACGAGGTTCAATGTAGCAACATTGTTCAAGGCAAAAAAGGGTGGCAAAGTTCCTAAAGAAAAAGATTACAAAGACTTACTGATTTATTGCGAAAGTTTAATGAAAAAGGTACTATCTGGATTTGTAGAAGTTAGAAAAATTAAGGGACTTGTACCCTATAAATTGATACCACTGATATCTAGAGATTTAGAGACAATTGCGGAGTGCTTGATAATTTTGAATGATAGTCATGCAAGTGGAAAAGTAGCGACTTTAATCAAGCGGGTGGGAAAGTTACAGCAAGATATAGATAATAACAAGCTCAAGTCTGTACTAGATTTAAAAGAGAGAGCTGATAAACTGGTTACTCTCATGGAACACGTAAAGATAAACGAAAATAGGCTAGAGTATCTAAGTAAAGGTCTAGAAACTTTTAGCTCTCTAACGAAGATAAAATTAGACAAGACAATGCACTCCATGCATATACAGGAAGCCCCTATAATTTTTATTCCAAAATCTTTTCCGTCTTCAGAGTTAAAACTCAAGCTAGTTCATAAAATAGGATTAAGCTATATGATGTCTTATTTTTATATTAAGAAGTCTCAATTTATGGTATGCGTTATGAATAAGTTAAACAGAAAATACAAGATTGAAGAACAAGTTAATATTTTGTTGAGATTACTAAATAAAAAATTGACTTCTGGTTTGGCTCCTATACATGAAATTCATTTTAAGACCAAACGATTCTATGTTGTTTGGGTTGTTCCAGAAAATGCAGCTAGAGATGTAACAGAGTTTATAAGAACTCTTCAAGACTTTCAAATTTTTGTCGAGGAGTAGAGTTTATGAAAAACAAAGACCAAGGTTACTGTAAAATTACTGGTAAATATTATGCATCTTTAGATAATCATCATGTTATACCTCGTGAATATGGAGGTAAAGATGGTCCTACCGTTCTTTTAGGCCCAGACATCCATCAATCAATTCATAGATGTGCTAACAACCCTGCTAAAAAAGACCAATTCCTTTCTCTCTTACCTAATTCCTGCAGTAGAAAGCTTGCCGATAGACTAATCAAAATTATAATACAATCTAAACATGTCCACAAAGATAAAGGAATTGGAACAACAAAAATTATTCAATTTTCTATATCTTCAAAGATATATGAAAGACTAGCAGTAATAGCATCCAATAGAAATTTATCTGTCCCTGCATTTATTAAATTTATGGCACTTCAAATTGTCCAGAAAGGTAATTAAAAATGTACCAGGTTGAGGTCAGTAAATTATTTTCAAGAAGCTTTGAACTTAAAACTTTTAATAGAGTACATCGAGAAGAGATAATGGGATACGTATTTTCATATGTGTTAGGTCTTAATACTTACTCATACACTTTTAACCAGTTGAAAGAATTTGAGTTGAGCAAAACATTTTCTCAAACATTAAGATCTTTACCTTTTGAAGATATCAAATATATTATGTTTCAATTTAGAAAAGGAGTGAAAAGAAGACATAAGTCTTTAGTTGTAAAAAAGGATAGACAGTGGATAGACCTATTGGGATCAAAAGTTAGACACTCTAAAATACAAGAACTGCAAAGAATTCCAAATCAAGATAAAGTATTAATGTGTGTAATGCCTAATATATTAAATACTTCTTCTAGCTTACTTTTTAAGCTAAGATGGGACAGATCTCTAGACAGATCAGATATAGTTAGTGAGCTCTCTTGGAAAGCTGTTCAAGCATACAGAATTTATGTTTTTAGTTACGGTCATAAGAATTTTAATGCTAAAGTATTATTATCATGTGTATATAAAGGTATTAAGACTAAAAGTATTGATTACATAAGTTCTTTGCACAAGAAAAAACGACTTGTAGTTAAATATAGTTATTCAATGGATGAATTATTAGAAAATAATGGGGACTCATGGTTTTTTGCTTCAAAAGATAATAGTAATAATTTAGATTTTAACGATGTTTAATACATAATATTTAATATTTTAAAAGACAGAAAAAAATAGTCAAATTTTCGGTTTTAGACTACTTATATTAATAATATTAGGTGTTTTTATTCTAAAATGGATTTTTAGGTCAAAGTATCCAAAAATCGTTAAAATTGTAATGATTTCACGAAGTTAGGTATTTTATATGTAAAATTGTATATTTTACATGGAATTTAGGGTTTTTGGTGTAAAAAACGTAAAAAATACGCCAAAAACCGTAAATTCCATGTAATCCAGTTAAAATAATAAAAAATATGTAATGATTTCATAAAGTTATACTAAAAAACCAAAACATCTAAATTTTGGCAATTTTTAGAACTTAATACCCTAAAATGCAAAAAAAGGCAAAAAACCCTCAAAAAAGGCAAAAAATGACGGTTTTTAAGCAAAAAATAAAGAAAAAAGCTTGACTTTTACAGAATTATATGTTATAATAAGATATAACAAATAATGTATAAATAATGTATAAAAATTCTGTAAAAGGAGGTTAAAAATTTACAAGGGGTAAAAACTATAACTTTAAACTAAAAACATAATTTTTTATTATAAGGAGAACTGAAAAATGGGAAAAAAAGCAAAAGTAGAAACAGTAGGAATTGGATATTTTGAGGAAGAACCGAAAGTTTCAAAGTCAGAAAAATGGCTCGAAAAGAAAAATGATTTTTTGAATCATTTGATGGCTGTTCAAAAAGAAGAGGCAGATGAAGTCGATACCAAGGAAAAAGTCGAGTGTACCATGTGTAAAAAGAAAGTGAATGGTATTGACTACACTTTGGACGACAACTTATTTAAGTGGTCAAGTATTTTGGATCATATGATCAAAAAACATAATTACAAACCTGAAAAGGGGTTTATAAAGTACATCGAAAAGGCATATAAAGATATGTCAAGTAAAGAAGACGAGGACTTGTTTGGTGAGGACGATGGAAAAGAAGAAAAGAAGGAAAAGAAAGAAAAATCGTCCAAAAAAGACAAAAAGGAAAAGAAGGACAAAAAGAAAGACAAAGATTCCAAGAAAGAAAAGACTACCAAGGGCTCAAAAATTGAATTACGTTTTACTTTGAAAGAATTGAGTAAGATGATAGGAACTGCAGACCATGTCCTGGTAGTCGGAACCATTAAAAATGGTACTATTAAGTTGGCCGCATAATGCAACGGGTAGCCGGTTGGCAAAAAATCCAGCCGGCTATCATAACCAAATAAAAATAATTATATTCTACAATTACAGAAAAGGAAGACTAAAAATGAAAAAAGTACAAGTAAAAGCAAAAAAAGAAGACGCTACTATTATTCCCCGGTCAGAATACTTTGGTGGATATGATATAAAGAACGTAAAAAAATTTAAGGGGCATGGTAGTGAAACATTGTTTCAATGTTCAGTTTATAAAGATTCTAGTAAAATAGGATGTTTTAGCGAAGATGCCTGGGGTGGCCCTGCAAATTATGATTTCAAACCTAAAGACGAAAAAGCAATTTTGAAAATTGCCAAAAAGATATATGGAAAACTTGCACCCATAGAACTTTTTATAAATGATTTAGTTGCTACAAAAAATAAAAAGAAAACTTGGATTAAAGTTAAAGATAATTTACTTAGTATAAATGCACCTTGGAAAGGAAATGAAGAAAGTATTAAAAAAGCCCTAAAAAAGAAAAATATAAAAAATGCCATAATATTTATTTAGGAGAATAACTATTTTTATATTCTGCAATTACAGAAAAAAGGAGTGTATTATGAAAAGAAAAGATGACAACTTAGATCACCACTTTTATTTTGGGTGTCCTTTTTGTCCTGAACCAAAAACAACTTTAGAGAAAGGGGAACACGTTTTTATTTCAGTAACTACAACAGAGTTTGGTGCAAGTTGCTTAGTCTTT
>Ga0307991_1001077_pt1 | contig 19432 bp, 14 predicted proteins | sample EllFjometagen131_FD_203146 | JGI IMG/M metagenome (GOLD analysis project Ga0307991, IMG submission 203146) | Marine microbial communities from Ellis Fjord, Antarctic Ocean - #131 | ecosystem: Environmental > Aquatic > Marine > Unclassified | place: Southern Ocean | collected 2014-10-08 | reverse complement strand
GCAGAAATAGCTCTAAAAAACAAAAAAGTTAAAGAAAAATTAGAAAAATTAAAGACAGACAAAATTGAAACATCTACTAAAGGTAATGAAAATAATACTCCGGAAGATGAATTTAGAGCAGGAGAAATAAATGAAGAAAATGTAGAAGAATTATTAAAAGAAGATTTATTAAAAATGCCAAAAAATACAAAAGTAGATGAATCAATAAAGATGTATTTGAGAGAAATAGGTCAAGTAGATTTATTAAAATATGAAGAAGAAGTAGAATTGGCTAAAAGATCAGATGAAGGTGATGAAAAAGCTCGTACAAAGCTTGTAGAGGCTAATCTGAGACTAGTAGTAAGTATTGCTAAGAAACATACTCATCGTGGACTAAAGATGTTAGATTTGATACAAGAGGGGAATATAGGATTAATGAAAGCTGTAGAAAAATTTGAATATCAAAAAGGATTTAAATTTAGTACATATGCAACATGGTGGATAAGGCAGGCAATAACAAGAGCAATAGCAGATCAAGGTAGAACTATAAGAATACCTGTACATATGATAGAAACTATAAATAAAATCAAAAAAGAGAAAAGACTTTACTTGCAAGAAACAGGAGAAGAAGCAACACCAAATATTTTAGGAAAAAGATTGGGAATGACGGAGGAAAAAGTAAAAGCTATTTTAGAAATGAATCAAGATCCAATTTCTTTGGAAACACCTGTGGGAAGTGAAGCAGATAGTGAATTGGGAGATTTTGTAGAAGATACAAAGATATTAAGTCCTCATGATATAACTAAAAATAATATATTAAAAGAGCAATTAGCAGGAGTTTTAAAAACTTTAAGTGAAAGAGAAGAAAAAGTATTAAGGTTAAGATATGGTTTAGATGATGGGTGTCCAAGAACATTAGAAGAAGTTGGAAAGATATTTAATGTAACAAGAGAAAGAATAAGACAGATAGAAGTAAAAGCACTTAGAAAATTGAGGCATCCAAGTAGAAGGAAAAAGTTACAAGACTTTACTCAATAGAATAGGGAAAGTGCTTAAAATAGTTAAATAAGGAAATAATATCTGATAAATAGCGTAGAACGGTTAAAATTAGATAAAGTGAGTTTGAAAAAAAGCTTTGTTTAGTATATAATAGTTTTCGTCTTCAAGAGAACAATTTGAAAGACAGAGTGTTTAATGGGCCTATAGCTCAGCTGGTTAGAGCACTCGGCTCATAACCGAGTGGTCCCAAGTTCGAATCTTGGTAGGCCCACCATTAATGCTCCCTTCGTCTAGGGGTTAGGACACTGGATTTTCATTCCAGCAGCAGGGGTTCAATTCCCCTAGGGAGTACCAAAAGGACGCATAGCTCAGTTGGGAGAGCACCTGCCTTACAAGCAGGGGGTCACAGGTTCGAGCCCTGTTGTGTCCACCATAAAACTTAATATAATAAAATTAATGCTCCCTTCGTCTAGGGGTTAGGACACTGGATTTTCATTCCAGCAGCAGGGGTTCAATTCCCCTAGGGAGTACCAAATTAATTACACCTTACTTTTGAAAGTAAGGCTTTTTTATTTATATTGAAAATTAAATAAATATAGGAGAATGGATATGAAAAAAATAATAAAGAAAAAGAGAAAATGTTTTCCAGAAAATTTTAAAATTGATAAATGGGAAAATTTAGAAATAGAATTAAAAAAATTAGAAGGTAAAAAAATAAATAGTGCAAATTCATTAGAAGAATTTATTAAAGAAAATACTGAATTTGGAAATATTTTAAGTGAAACAATGGCAAAAAAATATATTGCAATGACTTGTAATGCAAATAATCCAAAATACTCGGAAGAATTCAATAAATTTTATGCAGAAATAGTATCTAAAGTAGAGCCATATTCTTTTCGATTGAAAAATAAAATAACAGGAAATAGATATTTCGATGAAATTGATTCAGAAAAATATTCGCATTTGAAAAAATTATTAAAAAATGAAATTGAACTTTTTAGAGAAGAAAATATACCTTTATTTATAAAAGAACAGGAATTATCAAATAAATACGGAGAGTATTTTTCGGAATTAACAGTAGAATTTGAAGGAAAAAAACAAACTTTAACTCAAATGGCAAAATATAATAAAAATCCAAATAGAGAATTAAGAGAAAAAGCTTGGAGATTAGTTTTTAGAAGATTAGAAGAATCAAAAGATAATTTTGAAAAACTTTTTGATAAATTAAAAGGGATTAGAATAGAGATTGCTAAAAATGCAGGATTTGATAATTATAGAGATTATATGCATAAAGCCAAGGGAAGATTTAGTTATACTGTGGAAGACATATTTGAATTTCATAATTCAGTAAAAGAAACAGTATTGCCGATATTAGAAAAAATACATAAAGATAGATCAAAAAAATTAAAATTAGAAAAATTAAGACCTTGGGATATGTTAGTAGATTTAGATGGCAAGATATTAAAACCATTTGAAACATCAGAGGAATTAATAAATAAATCTATAAATGTGCTAAATAAGATAGATGAAGATTTTGGAGAAAAACTAGAATTAATGAAAAATAGTAAATTGTTAGATTTGGAAAATAGAGAAGGAAAAGCACCAGGAGGATATAATTATCCATTAAATGAAACAGGAGCAGCATTTATATTTATGAATTCAATTGGATTACATAGTGATGTGACTACTTTATTGCACGAATCAGGACATGCTATGCATTCTTTTGCAACTGCGAATATTGAAATAGGAGAATATGCAGAAACACCAAGTGAAATAGCTGAATTGGCATCAATGTCTATGGAATTAATTACTTTGGATTATTTAAATGAGTATTATCAAGATGCAGAAGATGTAAAAAAAGCCAAAAAAGAACAATTAGAAAGAACATTGGATATTTTACCATGGGTTATGATTGTTGATAAATTTCAGCAATGGATATATACTAATCCAGTTCATACAGTAGATGAGAGGGATCAATATTTTGATTCTTTGATGGAAGAATTTAGTGCTGGAACAGATTGGAAAGGTTTAGAAAATTATAGAAAAATAGCTTGGTTAAAACAATTACATATTTTTGAAGTCCCTTTTTACTATATTGAATATTCTATTTCACAATTAGGAGCTATTGCAATATATAAAAATTATAAAGAAAATAAAGAAAAAACAATAAAAGAATATAAAGAATTTTTAAAATTAGGATATTCAAAAGATATGAAGACTGTTTATGAAACAGCAGGAATAAAATTTGATTTTTCAAAACAATATATAAAAGAGTTAGTAGAATTTATCAAAAAAGAATTAGATGAATTACAATAATAATTAAAAAACACCTTTTTTTAATTGATAAAAAGATATTATTTCATGAAAAATTTATAATCACAAAATATCAGTTATTAATTAATGTTATATAGGAGTAGATGAAATGAAAAATATTAAAGAAAAAATAAAAACAATAAAAGAAAATATTGTTAATGGTGAAATAAAATCTTCATTAATAGATGAGCTTATAGAAAATATAGAATGCTCTGAGGAAGAATATGAAATTATTTTAAAAGAATTATTAGATATGAATGTTAAAATAATAGAAGAAGAAGTAAAAGAAATATTAGACAGCGTAGAAGAGATTGAATATGAAGAAGAAGAAAAAGAATTATACGATATAGATATGATAAAACAATATTTCCAAGAAATTTCTCGATCAAAACTTTTATCAAAAGAAGAAGAACAAGACTTGATAAATAAGAGTAATGATGGAAATGAAGAAGCAATGGAAGAATTAGTAATGTCTAATTTAAGATTGGTAGCTAAATTAACTTTGCAATATATTAGTCCTGGAACATTCTTTTTGGATTTAGTTCAAGATGGGACTATAGGATTATTAGAAGGAATAAGAAGATTTGATGTAAGTAAGGATTACAGATTAAGTACTTATGCAACATGGTGGATCAAAAAAGAATTGATAAAATCTTTAAAAACTAAAATAAATAGTGTGAAAATACCAAATTATATATTTATGACATATAGAAAAATAAAACTTGCAGATAGAAAGATTTCTGATGAAAAAGAAAATAGGGCAACAAATGAAGAAATAGCTTCTTATTTGAAAATGGATGTAAAAGAAGTATTGAATATAAAAAAAATAATAAATAGTAAATTAATTACAATAAATGGAGATAATGTTGATAATAATTTTGCTATAGAATTGGAAGATAATAATACAGAAGAAGAAATAAATGAAAATATAGAAAAGATGAATAGAAATTCTAAAATTAGTAAAATGTTTAGAAGTTTAAATGAAAGAGAAAAAAAAATAATTATGAATTATTTTGGATTGGATAATGGAGAGAAACAAACATACAAAGAAATAGGAGAAGGATTAAATTTGTCGGCCGAAAGAGTAAGAGTGCTGAAAGATAGGGCTTTGAGAAAGTTAAGATATGCAGGATCAAAGATGAAAAATGATTAAATTAAAAAGTATTATTAGAAAATTAGAAAAAAAGTATCCTCAAAATCTAAAAGAAGAATGGGATAATGTTGGACTTATTTTAGGGGATTCAAATCAAGAAGTTGAAAAAATACAGATTTCTTTAGATGTGACAGAAGAAGTGATAGAAAATGCAATAAAGAATAAAACAAATTTAATAATAACTCATCATCCAATGATTTTTGGATCATTGAAAAAGATTAATAATCAAACAATATTAGGAAAGAAAATATTGAAATTGTTAAAAAAAAACATTTCAGTATATACTCTTCATACAAATTTGGATTCAGCTAAGGAAGGATTAAATGACTATATTGTCAAAAAATTAGGAGTTCAAAAAAGTGAAATTTTAGATGCAGAATATGAGGATTTAAAAAAAATATTAATATCAATTCCTTTAGAATGTTTTGAAGAAATAAAATTGAAAATATTAAAATTAAATGATTTTGGAAATGAAAAATATAAAGATACTTCGTATACGTTAGAAGGAGAAGAAACTTTTTTGGCGTTAGATGATTCTAATCCAAAAAAGGGAGAAAAAAATATCTTAGAAAAAGTAAAAACGAAGAGATTAGAAATTTTGACTCAAGAATTTAAAGTAAAACAAATATTAAATGAAATTAGAAAAATACATCCGTATGAAGAAATGATGTATGAAATAGTAAAAGTAGAGAATAAAGAAATAAAATCAGGAATAGGTAGAATATTTGAATTACCAAAAAAGGTGGATTTGTCAGAATATATACAAGAAATAAAATCAAAATTAGAAATTAAAAATATTAAAGCAGTATACAATGAAGATAAAAAAATACAAAAAATAGGAATAGTCAATGGAAGCGGAGCTTCTTATATAAAGCGAATGAAAAGAGCAGGAGTGGATTTGTTTATAACATCAGATATAAAGTATCATGAGGCTTTGGATAGCTTGGAAACAGGTTTAGCTTTAGTTGATTTGGGTCATTATGAAAGTGAAGTGTTTTTTTCGGATTTGATCAAAAAAGAATTGCCAGCCAATATAGAAGTAGAAGTATTTAATTCAAAACCAGTATTTAAATTTTTATAAAGGGAGAAAATTATGATAAAAAGAATTATGATTTTATTTTTTATTAGTTCATTATTTTTGTTTGGAGAAGTAGTTGATGAAATTAATTTTTTCAAAAAAGATGACATAATAGTATTAGAAAAGAGATTAGCTGAGTTAAAAGAAAATTATGATATAAACTACCAGATAGTGGTAAGTAGTGAAGAAAAAAATAGCTTGAGAAATTTAAAGAGAAGTGTTATAATAAATTTAATAAAAGGAAAAGAAAATAAATTGAAATTAAGGCTTAAATTTAGTAAAGATATAAATATACTAGGTTATAGAGACGAAGTAGATAGTTTATTAGTTAAAATAGATTCTTTAGTAAAAGAAGAGCATTATTTAGATTTGTTATATGAAATAACAGGTGGAATTACGGATATAATAAATATGTCAGAAATTGTTGAAGAAAAAATAGAAAAGAAAAATAAGTTTATAATAATATTGCCATTAATAATAATAATAGGTTTAGTATTAATGATTTTAATAAATAAGAAAAGAAAAAAGATAAAATCAAAAAAGGAAATATGCGAATATTGCAAAATAGAAATGCAATTAATAGAAAATCATAAAGAAAGTGAACATAAACGTTGTAAAGTTTATCTTTGTAAAATATGTGGAAGAACTAAAACAAAAATAATCAGGTGTTAGAGATAATTGCAAGTACTTCGGTATTTGAGGAAAGTCCGGACTCCACAGAGCGAAGAGGGCAGTTAACGACTGCTGAGAGTAATCTTAAGGAAAGTGCCGCAGAAAATAGACCGCCAGCAATGGTAAGGGTGAAAAGGTGGTGTAAGAGACCACCAGTATTCTTTGTAAGAAGAGTAGCTTGGTAAACCCCCTCTGGAGCAAGACTAAATAGAAAAGTATTATAGAACGGCTCGTTCTACTTTTGGGTAAGTCGCTTGAGGTAATAAGCAATTATTATCCTAGACAAATAATTATCAAATACAAGATCCGGCTTATACTAACACCTTGTTATATATATTGAAATTATGGTCGCATTTTATGCGATCTTTTTTTATAAAATTTGGTTTATTGAATTTATAATATTAGCAAGAAAAAGAAATACTGTATAATTAATTAACAATGTAGTTTCGCGTTAGTCAAAATAGTGCTCTCATCTCTTGTTGTCGTACTTTATTTGATAAATCCAACTAAGGTTCTATAATAAAGACAAGTTTCATTTACCGTTTTTTCTCTGATAAGGAGAAATCTAATGCTAGGATATGTGACAAAAAAATTGAATTTAATGTGTAATACTATTATTTGGTTTATTGAGAAAATTAAAGGCTTATTTTATAATTGTGAAAAGTATACATCTGAACTGTAACATTGACACTATCTAATGTTAATATACAAGGGATTAAAGTTATTGCTCTTCTAAACGGAGTTCTATTGTATAATCATATATACAAAAAAAACAAGGAGGATATTATGAAAAAAAATTGGATTTTATCATTAGTTTTACTTTTACTCTCACTCTCACTTTTTACTGGATGTTTAGGAGGAGATGAAGATTCTGGAGAGACTAATTCTGCAGATACAAAAATTGAAATAACGATTGATGATACAAAACTTGAAACACTAATGACTTTTGATTCAGAAAAAAACTTATCGGAAAAGCAGACAGATATTATGACAGATTTGAGAATAATGCAAGGAACAACTAATAGTCAGGCTGTTGATAGTCTGATAGATGCTGTTTTAGCATTTGAGAATTTTGATATTCCTGATATTGGTGGTGTAATTGATGATTTTGAATCTATAGAAAAATTTAATTTTGTACCCAAAAGAGTAACTGAATTAGTTCAAAATATGGCTGAAGAGAATTTTGATACAATAGAAACTGCAAATGATTTTTTGGAATGTATTGATGATGCAATTGCCTCAATTGATACAGCAATATCTTACAATGAAACTATAGTTATTCCCAATGATATTACAGAAGGTGCCATCGTTGAGATAACACCAGCTCATTTTAAACTAATTAAAAGTGTTCTTTTAATTACTAAAGGAACAATTCAATGTTTGATGGGATATAATTTAGAGGTAACAGAAGCACAAGCTGAAAGTCTAATGTCTAATTTTGAAATATCTCCTAGACCAAATACAAAACTAGGTGCTTATATTGAAGAAGCTTTGAATGATGTAGAATTGACAGATTTTCTTTCAATTTCTGATTCAGCAAAACTTAATACTGGTATTGACACGATTGCTTCAGGTTTAAATGTTTTAATTGAGGCTCTTAATGAAGCTCCTACAAATACGTTGATTATGTTTGATTCAGACTATGAATTTATAAGTGGAGAAGAAGAATATGGAAATACTAACATATTTTCAATATCCACGACATTAAAAACTAATTTAGTAAGGGATATAACATTATTAAGAAATGCTTTCCAAGGTGTTGTAACTATTAATATAATGGACAATAGCTTTAGAATAAATTTAAGCGTCTTAAAAACTTTTGATATTAGAGATGAAATTATAGATTTCGGTAATAATTTTACTTTTATTGATGAATCATCAGAACCAGATTTTGATGAAGAAATTATTTGTGATCAGAACTTTAATGGTTTGATCCCTGATGGTTTAGGATATTTTATAGATTTATTTGATGATTTTTTTGCAGACGATGAATACGAAGAATAGAAATATCTAATATAGATATACAAAAAAGACTATAAAAATACCCTATATGATAGACAACTAAAAAAAGTTGCATCACATAGGGTATTTTTATTTGTTTAACATTTAATAAAAATACTTGATTTTTTCATATTTACAAGGTATATTTAGATGTAAGAAGAAACATATTTTTTAGAGAGTAGGGGATGAAAATGAAAAAAGATATAATAGATACACCAATATTAATAGTAAGGAATATAGTCATTTTTCCATATATGATTATACCACTAAATGTAGGAAGAAATTTTTCAATAAAAGCAATAGAAGAAGCCTTGAAAAATAATAGCGAGGTAGCTATATTTACTCAAAAAAAAATGAATATAAATAAACTGAATGAAAAAGAAATCTACAAAGTGGGGACGCTGGCAAACATAATAAAAATGGTAAGATTGCCAGATGGAACATTGAGAATATTAGTAGAGTCGACTGAAAGAGTCCAAATAGAAAATTTGAAAATAGATTCAAAAATATCAAGAGGTGAAGTTTCAATTATAACAGAGAAAAATTATAAAGAAAATATTGAAGAAAAAGATGAGATAGAAGCATTATATAAATTATCAAAAAAGAAATTTGAAATTTGCTTGAATAAAGGATTAGATGTAACTCCAGAGATAATATCTCCATTAATAGACATAGAAGAACCGGGAAGATTGGCAGATATAGTGGTAGCACAATTAGATATAGATTTAGCTGAAAAATATGAAGTGTTGTCAGAAATTGATATCAAAAAAAGATTAGAGTTAATGAATAAATATCTAGATAAAGAACTAAATGTTTTGAAGATTAAAAATAGAATAGAACACAAAGTTAAAAAAGGTATGGATGAATCTCAGAAAGAATTTTTACTAAGAGAACAATTAAGAGCTATAGAAGATGAATTAGGTGTAAATGGACAAATAAGTAAAGAATTGAAAGAATATATAAAAAAAATAAAAGATAAAAGATTTGGAAAAGAAGTAAGAGAACAAGCAGAAAAAGAGATAAAAAGATTGGGTAAACTGGCATCAGAATCATCAGAAGCAGGAATAATTAGAACATATTTAGATTTTATAATAGATTTACCTTGGAAAAAATATTCGAAATCTCGATTAGATATCAAAAAAGCTTTTGAAACATTAGATAAAACACATTATGGATTAAAAGAAGTAAAAGAAAGAATAGTGGAATATTTAAGTGTAAAAAAAATATCTAAAAATCAAAAAACTCCAATATTGTGTTTTGTAGGTCCTCCAGGAGTAGGAAAAACATCAATAGGAAAAGCAATAGCTCAAACAATGAATAGAGAATTTATAAGGATTTCTTTGGGTGGAATTAGAGATGAGGCAGAAATAAGAGGGCATAGAAGAACATATGTTGGAGCTTTACCTGGAAGAATATTAAGAGGATTAGAGCAAGCAGGAAAATCAAATCCTGTATTTATGTTGGATGAAATAGATAAATTGGGATCAGATTTTCGAGGAGATCCAGCATCAGCAATGTTAGAAGTCTTAGATCCAGAGCAAAATGATAAATTTGAAGATCATTATTTGTCAATTAAATATGATTTGTCAAAAGTATTTTTTATAACAACAGCAAATAGATTAGATACAATTCCGAGACCATTATTGGATAGGATGGAAGTAATAGAAATAAGAGGTTATACAGAAAATGAGAAAGAAAAAATTGCTAAAAAATATTTAATACCAAGACAAATGAAAGAAAAGGGTTTGGAAAAATATAAAATAGAAATTAATGATAAAGCTTTGGAAAAATTAATATTGAATTATACAAGAGAAGCGGGAGTAAGAAATTTAGAAAGAGAAATTGGAAAATTATTTAGAAAAACAGCTAGAAAGATAGTAATGAATGAAGAATATCCAAAAATAATAGATGTAAAAGCAATAACAAATTATTTAGGAATTGAAAAATATGAATTGACAGATATAGGAACTTCACATGATTTAGGAGTGGCTACTGGATTGGCATGGACAGAATTTGGAGGAGATATATTAAATATAGAAGTAGCTTTATTAAAAGGTAGCGGAAAATTATTAATGACAGGGAATTTAGGGGATGTTATGCAAGAATCAGCTCAAACTGCTCTAACATATATTAGGACTAAAATAGATAATTACGAAGGAGATAAGGAATATTATAAAAATTATGATATTCACATTCATGTACCAGAAGGTGCGGTTCCCAAAGATGGACCTTCCGCAGGGATAACTTTGGCGACGGCTTTAACTTCGAAATTGGTAAATATAAAAGTACCGAAAAGAATGGCAATGACTGGAGAGATAACATTAACAGGAAGAATTTTAGCAATTGGTGGATTGAGAGAAAAATTGTTGGCAGCGAGATTGAAAGGGATAAAAGAAGTCTTGGTTCCAAAAAGAAACAAAAAAGACGTAAAAGAAATTTCAGATGAAATCAAAAAAGGTTTGAAGATTATTTATATAGAACATATGGATGAGGTATTAGAAAAATTGTTTAATATTAAAAATTAGTAAAATAATAATCAAAAAAGGTGATGTTCATTACAGAATACTATTCCGAATAATTGTATAATAGTTGTATAAGATGAAGTATAGGAATAGGAGATGGTAAAAATGTACAAAAAAGAAAAAATAATATTTGCAATATTTATTGTAGCACTGTTTTTAATAGTTGTTTTTAGTTGGAGTAATAAACCATTCTATCCAATAATGTAATATATCAAAAGAGAGAGTTTAAATTAAACTCTCTCTTTTTTGATGTGTATGGAAATACAATAAATTTATATGGCTTTTTTATATACAATATCCCAATCTCTAAAACTTATCTAATATTTTCATTACATCTTCTTTTGTAAATGGCTTAGGTAAGAATACATCCATTCCTGAATCCAAAAACTTTTCTTCATCTTCTTTCATAGCATATGCGGTCATTGCTATGAATTTTGGTTTTTTACGTTTGTTTTCTTCGGCTATTTCAATTATTTTTTTACAAGCATCCAATCCGTTCATTACAGGCATTTGTATATCCATAAAGACTATATCAAATTCTTCTTTTTCATAAAATGCAACTGCCTTTTTTCCATCTTTTGCTAAAGATATTTGATAACCACCTATTCTTTTAATTATCGTTTCAATTAGATTCATATTTATAGCATTATCTTCTGCAATTAATATTTTTTTATTAGTATTTATCAATAGTGGAACTTTTTTGATATCGATTTCTGTTTTTTCTGAATACTGCATATTTGTTGCTTTTTTTATCATTGTAAGAAGTTCTTTTCTCATTACAGGTTTAATTAAATAGTCTGTAACTCCTAATTCTTTGATTTTTGCCAATTTATCTCTTATGTCAACAGAAGTGAACATTAAAATCGAATATTTATCGCTATAAGTTTCATTTATTTTTTTAGCGGTTTGAAATCCATCCATTATAGGCATGTTAACATCAAGAAGAATTATATCAATTTTAGGAGATGTTTTTAAAATTTCTATTCCCCTGGCTCCACTTTCTGCAAGAATTACGTTTACACCTTCGTCAGACAAAACTTTGTCTGTGATTTTTCTATTTAATTTATTATCATCAATAAATAAAACAGTTAATTTTTTATAGTCTATATCAAATTCTTTGAAATATTGCATTTCTTTTAATGATTTTTTTAATTTTAAGTCAAAATAAAATCTTGTTCCTTTTCCAATTTTACTTTCAAAACCTATGGATCCATCCATTATTTCAACAAGCTTTTTTGATATAGTAAGTCCTAATCCTGTTCCTTGATATTTTTTGGTATAACTTAAATCTCCTTGTACAAATGGTTGGAAAAGTTTACTTTTATTTTCTTCCAAAATACCGACACCAGTATCTGTAACTGAAAATTCAAGTTCAAATATCTTATTACTTACAGATTTCTTTTTTATTTCTAAAAATATATGACCTGTTTTTGTAAATTTTACTGAATTTCCAACAAGGTTTACAAGAATTTGCCTTATCTTTTTTTCATCTCCTATTAAGAATTCAGGAATATCTTTATCGATATAATAGATGACTTCAATCCCTTTTTTATGTGCATTGTAGGACAAGAGAGATAATACAGTTTTTATCATTTTTTCTATTTCAAAATCTTTTATTTCAAGATCCATTTTTCCAGATTCGATTCTTGATAAATCAAGAATATCATTTATTATTGCCAAAAGATTATCTGCAGAGATTCTTATATCATCCAAAAATAGACTTTGTTCTTCATTTAGTATTGTATATGATAGAAGTTCTCCCATTCCAATTATTCCATTCATAGGAGTTCTTAACTCGTGGCTCATATTTGCAAGAAATTCACTTTTTGCTTTATTTGCTTTTTGTGCGATTATTTTTTCTACTTTAAGTTTAGTGTTATTTTCTTGTAATGATAAATTTGTTGCAATAAGTTGGCGTGTTTTTTCTTCTACCTTTATTTTTAGTAATTCATTTTGATTTTTTAATTGAAGAAATATACTTTCAAATGATTCTTTTATAATTGTTTGAACCATAGCTTTATATATTAAATAAAAGGCTACTATTTTAAATAAATGCCCCAGCATATTAGGTATGCCATACATATTAACATAAAGTGTAAACATCATTTCTTGACAAATAGATATAAATACAGCTAATGAAACAAGTAAATATGTTTTCTGCATGAAATATTGTTTATTTTGATAAAGCTTATATAATGTTATTGCAAAGATTACCATAATTATATACTCACTAAAAATTTTAAATTGAGTTAAGCCAATACCATCAATATAGCAATCTGGAAAAATTTTATAAATAACTGAAAAGAAAAGTACAAAAGATATTAAAATATATATAAGCATTACTTTTATTAAATTGATTTTTTTGTTAAAGTAAAAACATGCTATTAGAATTGATAAACTCCCTATATATCTTGCAATAATCCAAAATTGAATAGTAATATTTGAAGTATCACCCGAAAATATAGTCATTCCTTTATATGTAAAAGAATGACTTGTATCAAAAAAGGCAACAGCTCCAAATCCGATACCGACTATTAACAAAAAAGAGTTTTCAGATTTTTTAGGGCTATTTATTGCTATTATAAAAGCGGAAAAGGCAATAACTATACTAAATATTTCGGCAGAACTATGAAATAATAGATAGTTTTTAAAACTTATATAGGTTGCTAATATAAGTATTGGTATTATGATTAATAGTCCTTTTGATAATTGTTTAATTATAGTGTTTTTTTTCATTTTTGCCTCGCTTTCTTGTATTTTGAAATACAATAGATGATGTTATTCAAATAATTATTTTGATTTTAATCATTATGATTTTTTTTAAATTAAATTTTACATAATTAGTAGTCAAAATTTTCTTTGCTAAATTGAGTAATAGATTATAATTATAATCTATTGATATTTTTAAAATGATATACATATTACTCAATCTACCATAGAAAATTTTGAAGGTTTTTCTTGGATTTAGAGCAGAAAATATTATGCTTTCTGCTCTGTGGGTTTTTTAATTAGTTGAGGAATGTATTGCTTATTTCATTCCATATTTATTTAATATATTTTGATATTCTCCATTTTGTTTTATTAGACGTAGTCCTTTGTTAAATTGTTTTAATATTTTATCTGAATTTGGATATTTTTTGGATACCATTAATTTAAATTCATTTTCTTCTCCAAATTTTTCGTCTAGTAATACAAATTTTTTAATTTCTTTTTTATTATATATTTCATTTATAGATTGAAATATAACTGCTCTGTCGTCAATATAAAAATCTAATCTTCCATATTCTAATTTTTTAATATTTTTTTCTGAAGATGGAACCTCTTCTATTATTCCTCCAGCTTTTTTGACAGGTAATTTTATTGGTTCAGTATTGGCTACTATTCCTACTCTAAATCCTTTTAAATCTTCAACTTTTGAATATTTGAAATTTTGAAGTTTTTTATTAGATTTTAAAATTAAAATTCCATAATTTGATTTATACAAAGTGTCAGAAAAATTAAATTTTTTAAGTCTTTCAGGTGTTTCTTTGAAAGGAAATGTTGCAAATTCAGATCCAATTAAAACATTTTTTTCTGCTCTTTTCCAAGGATAAAAATTATATTCATAATTTAATCCAGAAGCTTTACATGCGGTACTTATTACTTCAGATGCAAAACCATAATTTTCCATTTTTTCTCCAACGTATGGCTTCCATTCTCCTGTAGCAAACTTAACGGGTTCTTCTCCTGCGTTTAAACAAAAACTTGTTAATAGTATAAATAGACAGATGCTTATTATTTTTTTCATTTTAATACCTCCTTAAGATATTGGGTTTTTGCAACAATTAATAATAAAATAAAGTGGTTAGTTTTTATTATCCTCCTCCTTCTTATAAATTAAACTTTATTTTTTTAAGAATACCTGTAATTTAGTATACCCTCAAAAAACGAATAAATCAATAAAAAATCCAAAATTAATATCAATATGAAATATTTTATTAAATAATTGCTATTTTGCAACAAATAAGAGAATAGTATTTTTTATAAGTTCAAAAATAGGCAGTTATCAAAAAAAATCTAAACGAGAACACTTTTTTGATTATACAATAGAAAAATATAGACAAGTTTAAAAATAAATATTAGAAAAATTAAAAAGAATATGTTATAATTGTAATAAAAATTAGAATTGAAAAATAAGGGAAAAACTATAGGTATAAGTAAGAGTTATAAGGTTGAGGGGATGATAAATTTGAAAAAGGTATTTGCTTTGGATGTAGGAACTAGAAATGTAGTGGGATTATTAACAGAGCATTATAATGGAATAGAATTAAAAGATGCGGTTACAATAGAGCATGAGACAAGAGCAATGGAAGATGGGCAAATTCATGATATATCAAAAGTAACAAAAACAGTATTGAGAGTCAAAAAAGAATTAGAAAAAAGAAATAATATAGAATTAAAAGATGTAGCAGTAGCAGTAGCTGGAAGAGAATTATTAACTGAAGATGGGATTGCCAAAAAAGAAATAAATATACAAAATGAAATATCAGAAGAAGATATATTGGCAATTGAGCTTTTAGCAATTCAAAATAGTTTAAATAAGTTAAATAAAACAAACAATGGATATCATTGTGTAGGATATACAGTGACAGAATATAAATTAGATGGAGAGATAATAAAAAACCCTCTTTTTCAAAAAGGAAAAGAATTAGAAGTAGAAATATTAGCTACTTTTTTGCCTAAAATAGTAGTAGAAAGTATGTTTACTATGGCTAGAAAAGCGAATTTAAATATAATTAATATGACTTTGGAGCCAATCGCTGCAATAAATGTAGTTATTCCAAAGGATATGAGAAAATTAAACTTGGCATTAGTAGATATAGGAGCTGGAACTTCGGATATAGCTATAACAAAAGATGGAAAAGTAATAGGATATGGAATGGTACCGATGGCAGGAGATGAAATAACAGAAGAAATAGAAAAAGAATATTTACTAGAATTTCATGAAGCTGATAAAATAAAAAGACATTTAACAGAAGAAGGCGAAACGGTAAAATATACTGATGTATTAGGTTTTGAAAATGAATTATCAAAAGCAGATATAATAAATTCAATAAAGAAAACTTCAGAAGAATTAAGTCAAAAGATAGTTAATAGGATAATAGAAATAAATGGAAAAATACCTCAAGCAGTTATAATGATAGGAGGAGGAAGTTTAACTCCTAAATTGTCAGAAAAAGTAGCAGAAAAAATATCATTGCCTAAAAACAGAGTGGCAGTAAGAGGAACAGAAAGTATTAAAGTACTAAGAGATGAAAAGAAATTATTAAATGGAGCTGAATTTGTAACGCCTGTAGGAATAGCAAATATGGCAGTCGAGGGAAAAGGATTTAAAATAATACCAGTAGTAATAGATGGAGAAGAATATAGAGTATTTTCATTTAAAAATAAAATCACATTAATGGACTCACTATTAGCAGCAGGTGTAAATTCAAAAAAATTATATAGCAAGTCGGGAGCACCATTAACTTTAAAAATCAATTCTAAATTAAAAATAGTAAGAGGAGAAATAGGAAAACAAGCAATAATAAGAGTAAATGGAGAAATTAAAAATTTAGATGAAGAAATCAAAAAAGATTCAGTAGTAGATATAAAATATCCAAGAGATGGTCGAAATGCAGTTTATAAATTAGAAGAATTGTATACAGAATATGAAAATTTAGAGATTAAAATAAATAGTGAAGATTACAACTTGAAACCAAAAGTCATGATAAATTCTGAAATTAAAGGAGAAGATTATTCTTTTTTGGATAGAGATGAAGTTGAAGTTATTGAGAAATACCATATTAATGAATTGTTGGAGAAATTAAATTTAAAAAATATAGAATTGAAATTTTATTTAAATGATAAAAAAATGGAAATTCCAGTTTCGAATATAATAGTCAAAAAAGATGGAAAAGAAATAGCATTGACTACAGAAATTAAAAGTGGAGATAGTTACATTATAGAAAATGATAATAAAGAAGAAGCAACGTTAGAAAAAATATTAGATTTTGGATTAGAAGAAGAAATAATCGTGACAGTTAATGATAAAAAAGTTAATTTGGGAAAAGCTAAAGGGGAAGTCAAAAAAGATGGAGAAAAGTTATCATTAAATTATAAAATCAAATCTGGAGATGTATTAGAATATATAGAAGCAAAGGAAAATTTGCCGATAGTATCTGATATTTTCAAAGAACATAACCCAGAAGATTTCGTATCAAAAAAGGGGGGATTAATAAAAATAAAAGTTAATGGCAAAGAAGGGAATTTTACAACAAAGCTGAGGAACAAAGACGTTTTGAAAATTTATTATGATTAAGATAAAAAAAATTATTGAGGAGAGTGTAAAGTGATTAAGTCAAGGGGATTATTTATTATTATAATTAGTATATTTGTGTTTTTTAAAACAGCAAAAATTTTAGATCCAAAAGATTTATTGGCATATATTTTGATAGGAACAGTTACAGGATGGGGAATAGATCGTTTAATTGAAAAAATAATACTAAAAGTGGAATCAAAAAAAGAAGTAGAAGTTAAAGTGGGAAAAGACAAAATTTTAGATAGCAGTGCAATTATTGATGGAAGAATAATGGATATTTTAGACACAGGATTTGTAGAAGGTAATATTGTTATACCAAGATTTGTATTAGAAGAACTGCAATTATTGGCTGATTCCGAAGATGGAATGAAGAGAGCAAAAGGTAGAAGGGGATTAGATTTAATAAAAATGATTCAAAAAGAGGATAAATTTCAAACTATAATAGAAGATAGAGACTATAAAATAAAAGAAGTTGATTCAAAGTTAATAAAATTAGCAAAAGAGACAGGTGGAGATGTAGTTACAACAGATTTTAATTTGAATAAAGTAGCAACAATTCAAGGAGTTAAAGTATTAAATATAAATGAATTGTCAAATGCGTTAAAACCAGTAGTTATACCAAATGAAGAATTAACAATAGAGTTAATGAAAATAGGAGATAGAGACGGACAGGCTATAGGATATTTAAATGATGGTACTATGGTAGTGGCTGAAGATGGAGGTAATTATATAGGTAAAGTTGTTACATTATTGGTAACAAGCGTATACCCAACAGCAGCAGGAAGAATGATTTTTGGAAAAATTAAAAAATAAATAAAATTCTTATTAGAAAGTAAAAAAAATATAGTTTTATGGAGTCAAAAAAGGGGTTGATAAAAGTGAGACTAAAGGAAGTAGAAGAAATATTACTAAAGAATCATCTTTTGAAAAAATATAATATAAATCAAATAGGAATATTTGGTTCTATTGCAAGAGGAGAAAATGGTAACGATATTGATATATTAATTAATGATTCAAGTAAAATAAAAAATTCAATAGAATTAAAAAAAGAATTAGAAAATATTACTAATACAAAAGTTGATATAATGATAGAAAAATATGCAAATCCGATTGTTTTGTATAGAGCAAAAAAGGAGTTAATATATGTTGAAGAATATTAAAAATGATTTGTTATATTTGTTAAACATGGTAGAGGGAATAGAAAAAATTTTAATATATTCAAAAAAATTTAAAAGTGCAGAAGAATTATTTGAATTTAATGATCAGATAAATTTTAATGCAATCCTAAATTTATTTGGAATGTTAGGTGAAAACATTGGAAAAGTAAGTGAAGAATTAAAAAACAAACATAATAAAATTAGCTGGAGAGAGATAAAAGATTTTAGAAATAAAATAGTTCATGATTATGTGAATATTGATGTGTTTATAGTTTTTTCAATAATAAAAAATGATTTGTTAGAATTAAAATTAAAAATAGAAAATATAATTAGTAGTGAATTAAAGCAAGGGATATTTGATATTCAAGAATTTAATGTATCGCAAGATAGTATGTATTATAAGCATATAAATTTTAAAAAAATCTCAGATTTTAAAAATTAAAAATATAAATAACTAGAGTTTAGTGGTAAATATAAATTATACAATAATAAAGGGTCTATAAAAAATAGAAGCAAGTTTCATTTATTGTTTTTTATTTTCAAGGAGCAACTAAAGTCCAAGATGTTGTGTATTGAAAAAAAAGAGGATTGGTATTATAAAGTAAGATTAAATTGTGGTTTTTATTTATAAAAAAATCATAATCGTGAAATATTAGTGAGATAAGATATATATGAAGTTACTATAAGGAGAATTTATGGATAAAGAAATCAAAAAAGAGATAAAAGAGTTGGTTGAAAAGATCAAAAAAGCTAAAAAAATCAAAAAAATATATCTTTTTGGTTCATATGCTTATGGAGTACCGACGGAAGATAGTGACATAGATTTATGTATATTGAGTGAGGAAGATAAAAGGAAAATTGAAATATTATCAGAAATAAGAGAGAAGATAGGTTTTTCTTATAATCATCCTTTGGATATTATAGTTTATAATCCAAAAGAATTTTATCAACGGGCAGATTCAGAAACAAGTATGGAAAGCCAAATTTTGAAAAAAGGAGTAGTTGTTTATGAATAATGAAGCTATGGAATGGATTGTATATGCTGAAAATGATATTTTAACGGCAAAAACAATGAGAGGAATAAGTAAGCCTCCTATGGAAATAGTTTGTTATCATTGTCAACAAGCAGCAGAAAAATTATTGAAAGCTTTTCTTATAACTAAAAAAGAAGCTGTAAGAAAAACTCACGATTTAGTTTTTTTAAATTCTAAATGTATC
>Ga0307991_1001076_pt1 | contig 19434 bp, 17 predicted proteins | sample EllFjometagen131_FD_203146 | JGI IMG/M metagenome (GOLD analysis project Ga0307991, IMG submission 203146) | Marine microbial communities from Ellis Fjord, Antarctic Ocean - #131 | ecosystem: Environmental > Aquatic > Marine > Unclassified | place: Southern Ocean | collected 2014-10-08 | reverse complement strand
AAAATTAAATCTTGGCACCTATCTTGGCACCCGCGCCCCCACAAACAAAAAAGCACTTACAGCTAAAAGACGTAAGTGCTTGAATTTTATGGTGCCCAGAGACGGAATCGAACCGCCGACACGAGGATTTTCAGTCCTCTGCTCTACCGACTGAGCTATCTGGGCAATGCGGAGGAAGTTATAGCGTGCTGACAAGATTGTGTCAAGGAGGAAATGTGGCTTTTTATTGAGTGTGGTATATTTTTCTTGCCAGCTGCGTAACTGTGCTTTACATTGCCTACAGTTGATTTTTTTAGAGGATTGATTTTTAACTATGCAACTTTATATTTCCAGCTTTTTTAACTTCTCCTTTTGGTGCGATTTTTTTAAGTCGTCTGCCCGGGGTGGAGGTTTGCTGGTTTAAAGCGAATTTTCAAAAAACAGACCGCGGGTGGACGTTAGTGTTCCCGTGGTCTTGGTGTTTTAGCTCTTTAATGGGTGTTGACACAAATAGTTAAGAGGCCGTCGGGAATATCGACGGCCTTTTTATTTGCTTGGTGCTTTAAAAAGCTAATTTATTTTGCATCCGCGGCATATCTTAATTCATGGAGCAATTTACAAGGAGCAGAAGATGATTATTGTTATGCAGCAGAATGGGGAAAAGGTCTTGGTCGAAGCAGTTGAAGCACGGATTCGTGAGCTGGGTTACGAGCCCCATGTTATTCATGGCGAAAAGCGTGCAGTTATCGGTGCCGTAGGTGATGAGCGCGGTAAGATGGTTTTACAATCTATCGAATCAATGTCTGGAGTAGAGAAGGTGGTGCCAATACTCAAACCATATAAACTGGCTAGTCTTGAAGTTAACCCCGAGCCGAGCAAGGTGGAAATTGTCCCCGGTCTGTATGTCGGCGGTGAAGAGATGATTGTCATGGCTGGTCCATGCGCGGTTGAGAGTGAAGAGCAGATTATTGAGACCGCTTTGGCGGTGAAAGCGGCCGGGGCTAAAGTTTTACGTGGCGGCGCTTATAAACCTCGCACCAGTCCGTATTCATTTCAAGGGATGGAAGAAGATGGTTTGAAACTGCTGGCTCTGGCGCGTGAGGTGACCGGGCTGCCAATTGTAACTGAGGTGGTTAACCCGCGCGATGTTGAGTTGGTGGCGCGCTATGCTGATGTGCTACAGGTTGGGGCGCGCAATATGCAGAACTTTGCTCTGCTGAAGATGTTGGGTCGGTTGGATAAGCCAATACTGCTGAAGCGCGGCATGTCGGCGACTATTCAGGAGTTTTTGATGAGTGCCGAGTATATCTTGGCCGAGGGTAATCGCCGAGTGATGTTGTGTGAACGTGGTATTCGAACTTTCGAAACTGCAACGCGCAACACCTTAGATATTTCCGCAATTCCGGTGCTGAAGGAGCAGACCCATCTGCCAGTAATTATTGATCCATCGCATGCTACTGGTCATGTCAGTCTGGTGCCATCCATGTGTTATGCATCAGTGGCTGCCGGTTGCGATGGACTTATTGTCGAGGTTCATCCACATCCGGAAAAAGCTGCCAGTGATGGTCCACAATCGTTGCGTCCGCCAGTATTTGCCGCTATGATGAAAAAATTAAAACAATATGCAGCTGTGGCGGAGCGGACTATGCCCACAGCTTAGAATATGGTGTAACTGCTGGAGGTAAATATGTATTTTGTGCCATTATCGCAATTTGAAAGTGTTGAGCTTATCGTCCATGCTCTGCGTGCAGCAGCTGGCGAAGCCGATTGCAGGCAGTGTCCAGCGCGCAAAGTGTGTATGAAACAATGCTTGTTGATAGCTGATTCGATTCAGTCGATGATTGCCAATGGCACATTGCCAGCCTTGGATAGTGAGCCGGAACCGTCGCAGCAGGCGCCGTTCCATCAAGAACCGCCCCCGCAGATGCCGCCGGAGACTATAAACAAAGCGAAAAATAAAAAAGGGCATCTGCATGTGGTGAAATAAATCAGTTGATAGTATCAAACTGTGAATAAAACCGTCCTGTTAGCAGGACGGTTTTATTGTTTGCTGTGGGTGTCTGTTACCAGTGTTTTATTGACATGAACGCGTGAAACAACTTAGAGTGTCCTCTTTGCCACATTTATTAGTGGTCGAGTACGTCGTTTCTATTGCATTCCAGTCTGACGATTGGGAAGGAGTGATCATGAAGGTTATCATTACCGATGAGATTTCCGAGGCAGGGTTACAGGAACTGCACGCGGATGAACGTATTGAAGTCGATATCAAATTAGGTTTGAGCATAACAGGGCTGCATGAGGTTATTGGTGGCTACGATGCCATCATTACTCGCAGCGGTACAACGGTTGACGCAGCGTTGATAGATCATGCCACCAACCTCAAAATGGTGGCGCGCGCCGGTGTTGGTATTGACAATGTCGATGTCGATTATGCCAGCAGCAAGGGGATCATCGTTGTCAACGCACCTCTGGGAAATACCAACTCAGCAGCTGAGCATACTATGGCGTTGCTGCTATCCTTGTGCCGTAATGTTCCTGCGGCAAGCGCCAGTTTAAAAAATGGTGAATGGACGCGGGCGAAATTTACCGGCAAAGAGCTGAAACATAAAACACTTGGGGTCATTGGTTTAGGCAAAGTTGGTGGGCGTGTGGCGCTACGTGCCAAGGCGTTTGAAATGGAAGTTATCGCCTGTGACCCATATATTTCTGCCAAGCGCGGTACTGATTTAGGAGTTAAGCTGGTTGGGCTTGAGGAGCTGATCCGTTACGCGGATATTGTCACTGTCCACACTCCCCTCAATGATGAAACGCGGGGGATGATAACCGCTGACCATTTTGCCCAGATGAAGGATGAGGTTATCATCATCAACTGTGCTCGCGGTGGTATTTTCGAGGAAGCTGCTACTTTGGCAGCGCTGGAGAGCGGCAAGGTTGCTGGAGCAGCCTTTGATGTGTGGAGTGTGGAGCCCCCTAGTAGTGATACTGTCTTGGCAAAACTTATTGCTCATCCTAACATGGTGGTTACCCCTCATCTTGGTGCCAACACGTTTGAGGCGCAACTTAATGTTGCTGTTGATGTCGGGCGCGAGATCATCAATTATATTGATGGTAAACCGCTGGAAAATGCCGTAAATATTCCGAAATTTGATCCAGACCTGATGGAACACATGAAACCATTTGTCGAGTTAGTGGCTAAATTGGGTGAATTTATTACTCAGCTGGCACCGGCAAATCCTGAGAAGATCATCTTTAGTTACGCCGGTAAATTGGCCCGTTTCGATTGTGCCCCGCTGACGGTATGTGGTTTGGCGGCAATGCTCAATAAGCAGACCGACACCGAGGTTAATATGGTGAACGCGCGTTTGACGGCGCGCAATATGGGCATTGAGGTCGAAGAGGTGAGCAATACTGAGTCAGATGTGTTCTCGAACTTGGTGACCATTGTCCTGAAGTCCAGTGCTGGGGATAGAACTATTGCCGGAACAATGTTTGAAGGCACCCCGAAAATTGTTAAAATGCGTGACTTTATGACCGACTTTGCTCCAGAGCCACATATGCTGGTTATCAGCTATGATGATCGTCCGGGTATGCTGGGTAAAATTGGGACTATGCTCGGCGAAGCCAATATTAACATTGGCAATATGAGTCTTGGACGGCGTGCAAAAGCCGGCGAGGCGATGGTGGTGTTCTCGGTAGATACCCCCGTTGACGAGGATACTATGGCCAGAATTGCTACTGCCTGTGATGCTCACTTCATTAAAGCGGTGCGTATGTAGCCAGCAAAAAGATATTAATCGCAATAAAAGGGCACACGGAAATTCCGTGTGCCCTTTTATTTACAGGTATTGCTAAAGTTTTAGCAGCAGTACTTTAGTTGTTGGCTACTGGGGCAACTCTCCACTGAAGGTGCTGAGAATTTCCTCTTTAAATGCCTCAAAACCCATTTTTTCGATGAACTTGCCCAGCCGCCCTTTTTGGTCATTGGTAACAAACCACTGCACCACATGCGCCAGCAGTGCCTTAGCTTGCTCATCGTTTAGTTTCTCAGCTAGTAATTGTGACATCCGAGCGCCAGCACCGCCGTTGCCGCCAACCATGATTTTCCACCCTTTGGTGGTGCCGATAAGACCGACATCTTTGATGCACACTTCTGCACAATCATTAGTGCAGCCGGAAACGCCCATCTTGAATTTCCATGGTAGTTGCATGCCATGATATTTCTTATCAACTTCCAGTCCAACGGTAACCGCATCCTGTTGCCCGCGCTTACAGAATGTAGTGCCGGGGCATATCTTGACAGAGCGCACACACATGCCAATTGCGGCACCGACCGGCTCATCCAGATCAGCCCAGATCGCATCGAGTTGGTCCTCTTTCAGACCAACAATGGCAATGCGCTGTGCGCTGGTTATTTTTAACGCTTGAGCCTGATATTTTTCTGCTACGGCGGCGATCTTGCGCAGTTGATCCGGTGTCGTGAGACCGCCAGGGATATGGGGAGCAACGGCGTAAGTCTCTTTGTCTTGTTGTATAATGGCGCCTTTTTCTAAAATATCTTTTTTCATGATTTCCTCGTTGTGCGCAATAAATACGAATATTTATACAGATAGATTATCTGTGGTTTTCCCATACCTGATTGGTGCTGTCAAGTTTACGGCATAACTATGGATTGGCAAAAAGCGGTAAATTACATGCTGGAATTAACTGTAACCGCTCAGCGCGCTGGAGTAATTCATTAACGGCGCCAATGCCTTCGTCGCCCAAATCTAGGGAAAATTCGTTTACATATAATTTAATGTGTTCGTTGGTAACTTGCGCCGACAGTTCCTGGGCGTGCTCACTAATGTAAGTACTGGCTGCTTGCGGATGTTGTTGGGCATAGAGGACACTGGCTCTAAGTGCCTGATCGATGCGCTGTATCAGAGTTGGATCAAGATCGCGGCGAGCTAAGATTCCCCCCAACGGAATGGGCAGACCCGTCAGTTGTTCCCACCACTGACCCAGATCGAGAATCTGGTGCAGACCGTGGTGCTCATAGGTAAAGCGTGATTCGTGAATAATTACCCCGGCTGCGGCTTCGCCCCGCTCCAGCGCTGGCATGATCTGATCAAATGGGATGCTTCTGGTGTTGTACACGCCGTTACAGTGCAGTTGCAGTAACAGATGTGCGGTGGTTAATTCTCCGGGGATTAGTATGGTTTTACCGCGTAGATCGACCATAGAGCAAGGTTGTGTTGCTACCACCAAGGGGCCACATCCACGTCCCAATGCGCCACCGGATCGTAAGAGCACATAGCGCTCGCGCAGATGACCGAACGCATGATAGGAAATTTTAGTCAGATCCAACGCACCCTGCAGCGCTAAACGGTTCAGGGTCTCTACATCTTCTAGACGCTCGACAAATTCAACTCCTGGGCATGGTACCAGCTGGTGAATTAGGGCGTTGAAAATGAAAGTATCGTTAGGGCAGGGGGAATAGCCCAGAGTTAAGGTATGCATCAGTTAGTTACTCTCTTGCTTCAATAGATAGATCAGGCATTGTTGGGCGCGTTGCATAGCACCGCTCAGGTTCCAGTTGGCGGTGTTTCTATCCTCCACCATGTTGGAAATAGCGCGCAGCTCAGCAAAAGGTATGTGGTATTGGGTACATACCTGAGCGGCGGCGGCACCTTCCATATTTTCGGCAATGGCACCAGTGCGTTGATGAATTTGGGCACCATATGTAGCGCTGCCGCTACAGCTTGACAGGGTAGCAAATGGACCGGATAGGTATTGGATATTGTGTTGCCGAGCATATTCCTGTAACGCCATCTTGTTGCTGCTCAGCCAGTCGGCAGCACAGGGGAAACTGTTATAGTATTTGTCTTGCGCATGTTCAACCAAGGCAAAACCTAACTGTTTAAGATCAATAAAGCCCTCAGAGGTTACCACCCCCTCATCGGCTAAAATTTCCTGAGTAGCGGTGGCAATGTCTCCTATCTGGAGACCGCTTTGGGGGTAAGCGCCAGCACAGCCCAGCATAATGACCTGGCTGATCGCCACGCAGTTGAAAATTGTTGCCAGTGCTGCACCGGCTGAGGTCTTGCCCAGTCCACAGTGCCCGATAGCATAGCGTTGTCTGTTTATGTAGCCGATTGTTAATGGCACATGACCGCAGCGCACCACGCAGCTGTTGGTCAAGGAGTTCTGGAGCAGCTGACCTTCGGCTGCTACAGCGCTCAGAAGCAGGGTGGTTGGCTCAGCGCTGGTCGGTTGGGTGGTAGGCATCATAGGCAAAACTCAGTTGTTGGAGAACCAGCCACTGCGAATCAGGTCGCGGCGTAGTTCCGCGCTCTGTTGACGAATAACTCCCCAGCGCCAGAAATTTTTCTGTTGATGAAGCTGGTTTTTGCACAGTGCACCACTAGGGATGTGCCGCCCAGTGGTGATTAACTGGCGGCGAAATATGGCATCAGCACCATCAATAAAATCTGCTAGTTTTCTGCTGATGGCTGAATCGGCACTCTCAAGCACGGTGGAAATAATGTCACGCAGTTGTAAGCCGCCCAGATAATCTTCTAGATCGCCGTCAAAACCCTGGCTGCACTCTTTGACAAATTCCTTCCAGTCTATCATCAGGTGAACAAACTCGTCTTCGCTCGACCATTCAAGGTCTGGTTGTTGTTCCAGTATGGCGGAGATGTGATCCTGTTCTTTACCCGAGAGAAAAAAGTCCTCACCATCGGCAGTAGATTGCATGTCAAACAGTTCAATCAATTCACTGCAGTAGTTAATGTAATCAAGGTCTTGTTCCTCCAGTTTGCGTAACGCTGGGGGTAGTTTGTCCGTGTCGATGCTGACCAGCGATAGGTGGTCGTGGGCAAAATCAGCGGGGAAGATAAGCTCTTTTGTATAACTCAGACCGTGTTGAGTAAAAATATCCATGGTGCGAATATGGTTGGCAGTAAAACAGGTAAAGGCTTTCTCTTCCGAGTAAAATAATTCTACTCCCTGCCGGCTATTAGCCAGCCCAAAGCCAACAAAACCATCGTGGATCAAGCGTTCCATATAAGGGGCGATAGTCTCGAGAATCTCTTCCGTGGGGATATACGGGGAATAAAAAACCGTCGGTTCCGGTAGCTCATCGTCTTCGGAAACCTGAAGTTTTTCCGGGTAATATTCCAGAACAAAAAAAGATTCCTCAGCCAACAGTGACGCACAAGCTTGAAACAAGCTGGGAAACTGGTTGGTATCTATCAGAGCGGCAAAGCGGAAAGCGTCTTGACAGCCCTCCAGTCGGGAATAACAAAAGCCAGGGTGGAGATTAAATTCCGCCCGCTGGATTTCTTCATCCCAAACACGTAAACCGCATGGTTGTGCAAAAGTTAAAGGTGGCACGTATGTCCTTTGTGAAAAGCAAGTAGATGCGGCAATAAGATAAGCGATTCTGCTGATGAAAGTCAATACGGGCTTTGCTGCTGTGTGTATCTGCACAGTCACCATCCGTGGTTTGCAAGGCAATTTTAGACGTGGCTGGCGCTGTTATATATTTAACCGCATTGCTAGAGTAACAACCATCAAGTTTTGTTGTGGCAGACAAAACTTGAAATTCCTTTCTTCCTAGTTTAATAAACAACAGCCGATTCGGATGCCTCCCCGAATCGGCTGTGTTGCGTTTGAGCCTGTGCGAATGCAAAATGAGACTATTCTTGCAACGCCCCCTGTTTTTTGAGAACGCTGTAAACCTGTTCAGCCAGTGCCCGGTAACCCTTGGTGTTAAAGTGGATGGCATCGGATTTGTAGGCTAGCGTGCGTAGCAGGTCAGCTATTAGATCATCAATTAACACCAGGTGGTACTGGTCTGCTAATTCTCGATAAAACATTGTCTGGCTGGAAAAGAGGTTCTTCTGCGGTACTGCAATAAGCACTACTTGTATGCCCATATCTTGGGCATATTCGATCATGGTGGCCAAGTTGCGCTTGGTTTGCGCTGGATCATGATTGCGTAAAATGTCATTGCCACCTTCGAGCAGAAGCAGCAACTCGGGCTCGGTTTCTGCCAAGAGCTGGGGTAGTCGTTTCAAACCTTGGGCGGTTGTTTCACCAGAGATTCCCCCATTGACGACAGTCCGGTCACACAGTTGCGCCAGAATGCTCGGATAGCTATTTGCCGCAGTTGTGCCAACACCTACAGTCAGGCTATCGCCAAAAGCAAGAATTGTCCCCTGTGCGGAAATTGGTTCCAGTTGCGCCTGTTCACAACCGCCAAGAACTACCAGTGGCAGAATAATTAGAATGGTCAGAATGTTTTTGATCTGCCAACGCAAGGTCAAAACTCCCTTACCTGCTCTTTTCTGCCTTTTTGATGTTTTTCGCTTCCTTCTTCTCTTTCATGCTCTTAGCCGGTGCTTTTTTGTCTGTTTTCTTGCTGTCCATGCCTTTGCCCATTGTCATCTCCTGTGGTTACACGGTTAAGGTGCGGATAAAATTCATGAGACATAATAATACCACGCATGGCAACGGGGAAGGGTTTATTTGCCGTTGGGGGTAAATATTTAATCGTTACTTTGGTTGATCAGGTTGATGATATCTTTTCCTTCAGGTCGATTATCGGCGATAAGCAGCGTTAACGCGACCAGCGCGTTATCAGCCAGGCGCTTGGAGCCATCGCAGCGGTAGAGAATGCCATTAGCGGCAAGAAAATAGATAAACTAATTTCGGAGGTAATCAGGGCGCAGCAAGCGGCGCCCCTACAATGATGGATGATTTTCATCCTTTTCCCCTTGAGATGGATTGGCAGCAACATATTGCCGCAAGACATCCAATTCTTGTTCATCACGGATGACCCTCTCGTAATAATTTCGTTGCCACAATGATACACCTTGACGACCAATGGTTTTATTAACCGCAATGGCCGAAAGCGATTTAAACGCCCGAAGAACAGTACCTAACGTAGGGGCGCCGCTTGCTGCGCCCGGCTTGCTTGTCGCGCATGAGCCAAACGCATCTGCAAATAACAGAATCCCATGAAAATGATTCGGCATCACCACAAATTCATCCAACGATAGCGACGAAAATCTTTTCGTCAAATCCATCCAGATATCGGTTACAATTTCCCCGGCTTCATTACTAACAAAATTGCCTCCCTGCACCTCACCAAATAAACATTCACGCTGAAATGTACAAATTGTCACAAAATACGCCCCGGCGTTAGAATAATCGTAATCACGGAAACGAATTGATCGCCGATGATGAATATCAGGATTGAATGTCATAATTCTCCAATAACATTACATATGATTTGCGGGTAGGGGCGCACGGTTTACCGGCACCACCCCCAATTTTAATAATGTAGGGGCGCTGCTTGCCGCGCCCAGATTTGCTGTTTAATGGCGTCGAAAACGTTCCAGCAGGCGGTGGGAGGCGGCGCTGGGGGTGGTGGTGCCATCGAGTACGGCTTGTTCTATTTGAGGCAGCAGTGGTTGGATATTCTTGTCGTTGATAAACATATCTTGTAGATCCTGACGCAGCAATGCCCACATCCACTCTTTAGCTTGCTGGCGTCTTTTTTCAGCAAACTCGTGATGCTGGTTCATGGTGTCGCGGTACTCTTGCAGCATGTCCCAGATGTTTTCGATCCCCTCATTGTGCAGGGCGCTGCAGGTATGCACTGGCACTATCCAGTTGGCGCTGCGTGGGCGCAGGATGTGCAGGGCGTTAGCGTACTGTTGTTTGGCCAGCTTGGCGCGGGTAATGTTGTCGCCATCGGCCTTGTTGATAACGATGGCGTCGGCGATCTCCATCACCCCTTTTTTGATCCCCTGAAGTTCATCTCCAGCTCCAGCTAATTGTAGAAGCAGGAAGAAATCGACCATGGAGGCAACGGTGATTTCCGATTGACCGACGCCGACAGTTTCTATGATGATTATGTCATAACCGGCAGCTTCGCATAGCAACATGGTCTCGCGCGTTTTCCGCGCAACGCCGCCCAGAGAACTGCCAGCCGGAGAAGGACGGATAAAAGCGTTGTAATCGCGGGACAGATCTTCCATGCGAGTTTTATCGCCGAGAATACTGCCGCCGGAAATTTGCGAAGATGGATCGACGGCCAGCACGGCAACTTTATGTCCTTGCCGGGTTAAATGGATGCCAAAGGCTTCGATGAAGGTGCTCTTGCCCGCCCCCGGTACTCCAGAAATGCCGATGCGCAAGCTGTTACCACTGTAAGGCAGTAATGCATCGAGCAATGTAGCGGCCTGTTGAATGTGCTCGGGTTTGCGGCTCTCAATAAGGGTTATCCCTTTGGCCAGGGCGCGTAGCTGCCCGTTGTGGATAGCGGTTGCCAATTGTTCGAGATTCATGCAGGAACCTTGTTAAGATGAGAAGAGGTGTTAGCAGGTAGTTGGGCGGAGAAAACTCCGCCCAACAATGTAAGAAGTTACTTCTTTTCGATAATAGCCGCAAGTGTTTCGCGGGCGGATTTGGTTATTGGCGTACCTGGGCCAAAGATGCATGCTGCGCCTGAGGCGTAGAGTTCCTCGTAGTCTTGACGGGGAATAACGCCACCGCATACCACGGTGATATCATCGGCGCCGAGTTTTTTTAGTTCGGCAACCAGCTGTGGAACCAGGGTCTTGTGTCCAGCGGCGAGGCTGGAGACACCTACGACGTGGACATCGTTCTCCACTGCCATTTTGGCAGCCTCTTCCGGGGTCTGGAACAGTGGACCGACATCGACATCAAAACCGACATCGGCGTAAGCACTGGCCACCACTTTGGCACCACGGTCGTGCCCGTCCTGACCCATCTTGGCAATCAGAATACGGGGGCGGCGACCCTCACCTTCGGCGAAGTCGGCAATAAGTTTTTTGACTGCGGCAAATTCTTGATCATTTTCACACACCGATGCATATGCTCCTGACACGAGTTTGATCTCGGCTTTGTGGCGACCAAAGACCTTTTCCATGGCGTCTGATATTTCTCCAACGGAAGCGCGTAAGCTTGCTGCTGTGATACACAGACCCAGCAAGTTACCATTGTTATTTTGGCTGGCTTTGGTGATGGCGTCAAGTGCTGCCTGACACGCCGCTTCATCGCGCTCGGCGCGCATTTTTTTCAGACGCTTGATCTGTGATTCCCGCACCGCAGAGTTATCAATGTCGAGAACGTCGATGGGGTCTTCTTTGGCTAGTTTGTATTTGTTTACGCCGACGATAACGTCGCGACCACTGTCGATTGCTGCCTGCTTTTTCGCTGCTGATTCTTCAATGCGCAGTTTGGGCATGCCGGACTCAATGGCTTTGGTCATGCCGCCTAGCTCATCAATCTCTTGCAGAATGATCCGCGCTTCTTTAATCAGCTCAGCGGTCATCGATTCAACATAGTAAGAACCAGCGAGGGGGTCGATTACGTTGGTGATGCCGGTCTCTTCTTGAATTACCAGTTGAGTGTTGCGAGCGACACGAGCCGAGTGCTCAGAAGGCAGGGCAATCGCCTCGTCCAGTGCATTGGTGTGCAGCGACTGGGTGCCACCGAGTACCGCTGCCAGAGCTTCGATGGTAGTGCGGATGACGTTGTTGTATGGGTCTTGCTCGGTCAAACTCCAGCCTGAAGTCTGGCAGTGAGTGCGCAGCGTTTTAGATTTAACATTTTGCGGATTGAACTGATCCATCATCTCCGACCACAGGTAGCGCGCGGCGCGCAGCTTCGAAGCTTCCATGAAGAAGTTCATGCCGATGGCGAAGAAGAACGACAGTCGTGGGGCGAAGGCATCGATATCCAGCCCTTTGGCGATAGCCGCTTTTACATATTCCAAGCCGTCGGCCAGGGTGAAGGCTAGTTCCAGAGCATTGTTTGCCCCAGCTTCCTGAATATGGTAGCCGGAGATCGAAATAGAGTTAAACTTCGGCATAAACTTGCTGGTATATTCGATAATGTCGGAGATGATGCGCATTGATGGTGCTGGTGGATAGATGTAGGTGTTGCGCACCATGAACTCTTTGAGAATATCGTTCTGAATAGTACCGGCTAATTTTTCCTGAGTAACCCCGGATTCTTCGGCTGCAGCAATATACATGGCTAGAATCGGCAGCACCGCGCCATTCATAGTCATGGAGACGGATACTGAGTCGAGCGGAATATCGTCAAAGAGAATCTTCATGTCTTCGATAGAGTCGATGGCAACACCGGCTTTGCCGACATCGCCGACGACGCGGGGATGGTCAGAGTCGTAGCCGCGATGGGTGGCGAGGTCAAAGGCTACCGATAAGCCTTGTTGTCCCGCGGCAAGGTTGCGCTTGTAGAAAGCGTTTGATTCTTCGGCGGTGGAAAAACCCGCATATTGGCGCACGGTCCAGGGACGACCAGCATACATAGTGGCAACAGGTCCGCGCAGAAAAGGTGGCAGCCCGGGGAAGGTATCGAGATGTTCAAGCCCTTCGAGATCGGCGGCAGTGTACAACGGTTTAACGCAGATCCCTTCGGGGGTATCCCATTTAAAGCCGGACAGGTCGTCGACTTTTTTCTCCTTTTTGGCCTTAGCTTCCCATTCGGCCATGGTTCCCTTTTTCGACATGGGTGATCCTTTCAATAAATTACATAGAAGTAGTGTGCGCAAACAATCTTTTTAAGATTCGATACCAATGCGAGCCGGTTGACCTGCATTGTAGTAATGTTTTATGTCAACCATCTCGGTAACCAGATCGGCAACGTCAATAAGTTGTTGTGGAGCGTTGCGCCCTGTCATAACTAACTCGGTATGAAGTGCTTTGTCATTTATCAGTTGGAGTATTGTGGCAATGTCTACCAGATTAAAGTGCAGAGCGTTAACCAGTTCGTCGAGAATAAGCAGGTCGTAATCACCGCTGTGTGCTAACGCCTGTGCCCTGGTTAGAGCAGATTTGGCCAGATCTATATCTATTGGATTGGGGTTTTTAAGCGAAACGAAGCTACGGCGACCGACCTGCTCAACACTCCAGCTGGCGCCCATAAGCTCGGCACTGTGCATTTCTCCATAATCAGGATCATTTTTCATGAAGTGCATGATATGTACACGCAAGCCACGTCCAGCTGCGCGAAAGGCTAGACCCAGCGCTGCAGTCGTTTTGCCCTTACCGTTACCAGTGTAGATCTGAACTAATCCTTGTTGTAGAGCTGCCATCGTAGTTTGCCTGTGCCTGAGTGCAAATTGAATATGAAGGGTAATATTGAATATCTTCAAACCATTGTTTGGTTAAGTAAGTCAAAGATAAACCGTGGTTGTAAATAAATAGAATGCTTTTTTAGATTTGCTAAAAAGTTTTAGTGCGATGAAATATATCAGTGCGGATAACTTGTTGTCAAGGCGGATAACGCGCTGGTATTTGCCGCTTTTTTGCCCGCTTAAAGTTTAATTATGCTCAATATGGCTAAATATTGCCTAGATTGACCTATACTGGGTAGTGACTTGTATTTATTGTAATGCTATGGTGCCTTTTTGTGTGCTATATGGTATTTTATGCGCTTTTGTTTCAGGACCTATCTGGGTAATATACTGAAAACATTAGGTCTGCGAGGTTTGGTTGCTGGCGGTAAAGATTTATTCTGGGTAAAGCTTTTTATCAGCATTAAAACAATTGCGTTGACAATTTTAATCAATTGAATTATATCAGGCATTGTAATAGAACCGTTTTCTATTTTTAGGAGTTGGCTTTGGTGGAATACAATATTGGGGCAAAAATAAAGGAATTACGCAAGGCAAGAAAGTTGACTTTGCAGGCAGTTGCAACAGAGACAGGTTTTTCACCAGCACTCATTTCGCAAATTGAAAACAACAATGTTTCTCCCCCCATTGCTACCCTCTCCAAGTTGGCGCGTTTTTTTGATGTAAAAATAAGTCATTTTTTTGAAGAGCAGGAAGATGCTCGGCGTTATGAAGTGGTGCGGGTTGCCGATCGCCGTGTGGTCAGTAGGGTGATTTCCAAAGATGGTAAGGGACACGGCTATACCTACGAAGCATTGTCGGTGCACAATCTGAATAAAAAAATGGAACCGTTTGTGGTGACCGTCTCTGAACGCAGTGATAATGAGACCATGTATAACCACGAAGGGGAGGAGTTTCTGCTGATTTTGTCCGGAAAAGCAGAAATGTTACTCAATGATGAAAGAATCGATCTTGACGCTGGCGATGCCATCTACTTTGATTCTTCAATGCGTCACCGTTTACTGTCTCGCGATGGCAGTGAGGTGCAGGTATTGGCCATTGTGACCAGATAGATAAATTGCAGATAAAGAATAATTTATTCTTTTAAACTTAGTTGAATTCAGTTTGGCCGGTTAGTGGTGAACATGCGCTGCTTGCCGGAATTCATTTTAATCAATAAGGGGATGACGAAGATGTCAAACAACGTATGTAAACCTTCATTGAGCAACCCTCTGGCACCGAAAAAGAACGTAGAATTTACCATTCCTGGTGAAATCGCCGGGAAAACAGGTGGCTATGAAGAGGTAATGAAGGAAGGGCATGACCTGATCGAACGACCGATCAAGTCAGTTGCGGTTGCTCAGATTGAAAAGCAGCACTTCAAAAAGCGCATGACTGTTTGGGAGCGAATTAAAGTCCTTACTCAGGAAGAGCCTAACATCCTGTTTCAAAACTGGGGTAAAAATCTTGATGGAGCCTCGCTGGTAACCGGTATTCTGAACATCAAGGGCCGCGATGTTGCTATTTACGGGCATGATTTTACTGTGCGCGCCGGTTCTATAGATGCCACTAACGGTAGCAAATTAGCTAAACTGTTTAACATGGCAGGTGAGAAAGGGATTCCAGTTATCGGCATGAATGACTCTGCTGGTGCTTTTGTTCCCGCTGGTGTCGGTGGTCTGGATGGCTATGCTGAGGCGTTTACCGCCTTGCGCAATATTAGCGGTGTGGTGCCTAGTATCATGTGTATGTTCGGTTTTAACGCTGGTGGCGGTAGTTATCTGCCTCGTCAGGGTAGTTTTGTTATTCAGCCAAAGGATACCTTCTTTGGGCTTACTGGTCCCGGTGTTGTTAAGTCGGTTCTGGGCGAGGATGTTACCCCGGATGAGCTAGGTGGTCCAAGTGTTCATGGTGCTACGGGCGTAGCTGACTTGACCGTTGGCGACGAGACTTCAGCCCTGCGTACTTCATTAAGGCTGCTGAGTTATCTTCCAGACAACAACAGCGTGGCTCCGTCGTTTTTGGAAACCAGTGATCCTCTCGAGCGTAAGACTTGGGAGATCAATACTCTATTCAAAAAGGCGTTCAATTCACCTACCGGTTTCAATACCCCCGTTGATGTCTCTATAGTTATTCAGCAGATTTGTGACCACGGTGATTATTTTGAGCTGCAGCCTAAGCGCGCTCGCGAAGTGGTAACTGCTTTTGGGCGGCTACACGGCAACGTGGTTGGTTTTTGTGCCAACAACAGTGCGGTTTCCTCTGGCCAGATAGACTGCGATTCCGCTAATAAAATTGCTCGCTTTGTTCGGTTCTGCAATATCTACAATATTCCTCTTATTTTCATTGAAGATACCACCGGCTTCTTGCCCGGACGTGAGCAAGAGTCACGCGGTATTGTTCAGGCCGGGCGCTCAATGCTCGATTCTATCGTCGACGTGCGCACTCCACGGATTTTGTTAATCCTGCGCAATGCTTATGGTGGCGCTTACGCCTCATACAATAACTATCCTACTGGTGCCGATCTGGTCCTGGCTTTGCCAACTACCCGTCTCGCGGTTATGGGTCCAGCAGGCAAAGAGTTCGTCTACAAGAAAGAGTTGCGTGCTTTGCGTGGTGCTATTAAAGGGATGATCAAGCAGGGTGAATTAGAGCGCATTGCTGCAGGTATGGATGGTGCTGCGGCACTGAAGGATGCAGAAAAAGCTACTACCGCATGGCTAATGGCACAAGAAGCTGCCCTTAATGCTCGCTACGAAAAAGAGTTGATGAATCCGAAAGAGGGTCTGTCTCTTGGTTCTATATCATCAATTGTTATGCCTACTGATCTGCGTAAGGTGCTGGGAACCAACATGAACTTCTTCCTGCGCCACTATACACCAGGTCCTATGCAGGCGGTGCAGCGCGAGTTCCATTAATAGCCAATTACACCTGGCTGTTTGATGTGTGCGATATGAAATTAACCCCATGGAAGTGGAGATAAAGCCCATGGCACAGACTATAGATAACTACAGTAACAACCCACTGATTCACCGCGATAGGCGCCTGAGCCAGTCGAGCTCGGCGTGGGTGCGCACTTTTTCATGTGAAAATCTGAAGCCGTTGATTGTTTGTCGTGGCCCGATTCGCAAAGAGGCTATGGATGTTTATCGGGAGATGGGTATCAGTCATTACGGTATCCTGCTTTCCGAGAAAGACTCTATTGTCTATCCTAACGCGCTGTCACCAGAACTGCGGATATTGACCGATAATCGCCGTGTCCATCGGGTGCCAGACTATTCTGGTGCTTCGAAAGAGGAGCGGGTGGAGCGTATTGGTCAGATCATTGGTATTGCCAAAGACAATGGTTATGATTCAATCTTTGCCGGTTATGGTTTCATGGCCGAGGATGATGAATTTGTGGCGGCGATTGAAGCTGCTGATCTTAAGTTTATTGGTCCATGTGCGCGGACGCAGCGCGCTGCGGGTAAAAAAGACGAAGCTAAGCGTACCGCGGTGCAGGTTAATGTTTCGGTTACCCCGGGCATTGACAATGTAACTGCGCGTACTCTGGTTAAGAAACACCCCAGCCGTGAAGCATTGCTTGCCGTGGTTAAAGCGGAATCTCTTTCATGCCCGGCTGATGTTTTGGCTGATGAATCTCTGTCTATTGAGACGTTAGCGGATCAGGTTTTATTTGCTTCGTATGCCAAGGGTATCGATCTTATCAGTGTTAAGGAGCTGTGTGCTCAGGTGCAGTCTGAGTGCGCTGACATGTTCACCGGCTACCCCAGTGCGCGTATCCGTCTCAAGGCTATCGGTGGCGGCGGTGGTAAGGGTCAGCGTATCCTCGGGGCATCATTGCTGGTAACCAAAAATCCAACAGCAGCGCAAATTGCTGAAGCTGCTGCTGAGGCTCCAGGTCTGGTTTTGGAGATTCTCAACGAAGTTAAGACTAATGGTGTTGGCGATAACAAGAACGTTTTGATTGAGCTCAACATAGAGCAAACTCGCCACAATGAGATTCAGCTGCTGGGTAATGGTAGCTGGAGTATCGCTCTTGGTGGTCGTGATTGCTCGCTGCAAATGCACGAGCAAAAACTGCTGGAAATTTCGGTAACTCAGGAAGCTCTGGTCTACGAAATCGAAAAAGCCAAGAAGGCTAACAAGCCAGCGCAAGTAAAGGCCTTGGAATCTGATCTGCAAGTACTCAAGCGCATGGAAGAAGAATCGGAGCGTTTTGGTGTGGCAGTAGGTTTGGATTCGGCATCGACCTTCGAGTGCATTGTCGATGGCGATCGTCACTATTTCATGGAAGTAAATACCCGGATTCAGGTTGAGCATCGTGTTACCGAGCTGGTATACAATCTTAAATTTACCAATCCAGATGACGCTGAAGATTTCTTTGTCGTAGAGTCTCTGGTTGAGGCGATGGCTCTGTTAGCTGAGCATAAAGAGAAACTGCCGCGCCCTGTGCGTATGGCACGTTTCGGCGCGGCGGCAGAAGCGCGTCTAAATGCGACAGATTCATCACTGTCTCCATCAGCTGGCGGCATCATCCAGAACTGGTCGGCACCGATTGATGGCGAAATCCGTGATGACCAGGGCATTTGCGTGGTTAACCCAGACACTGCTCATTTCATGCTGTATAGTGTTGCTGGTGCTTACGACTCAAACATTGCCCTGCTGTTGACTAATGGTATTGACCGCGAGCAGAGCTACAAACGCCTAGCTACAGTTCTACGCTGTACTAATCTGCGTGGCGTCGATCTTGCCACTAACCTTGAGTTTCATTACGGTCTGGTCAACTGGTTTAAAGCTCACAATGTTATGGCCAAACCAACGACACGCTTTGTTGTCCCTTACCTGACTTTAGTGGGTAAGTTGAAAGAGCAGGCGAATAAGGTTGATGTTGTCTACGCTTTCTTGAAGCTGAAGAAACATTTTAAAGAGAAATATGGTGATAATGCTGAAGTAGCCCAGGCGGTATCAGAGGCAATGGATCGCAAGGGGACACTGCTGACTCGTCCTATGGAGCGTCTGCTCAGTGATCCACACTTGCTGTCCGGTTGGTTAAGCTGGAATAAAAAGAATCATAAAATAGAAAACGGCAAAGTGGTGTGGGTGCGCAATCCTCTGGGGGTGCTGCTTGAAACCTATATCTATCTGAATATGGATTGGGATCCTAAGGCACCAGCTGCCGAAGTTATCTGGTCGCATGACCATGAGTTACTTGAAGGGGCACTTAAGTTCTATAAGGAACTGCGGCTTAAGATGGGGCTACACAAGGGACAATTTGTCGAACTGGACAAGATTGTACGCAGCGAAGAGCCACAGCTGGGTTATGATGCCGAAAAATGGGCAGAAATTCAGTCCGCGCACTTTGGTTTCGAGCTGGGTAATGAGCTGCTGGGGCTGCTGTTTATGATCGCTGAAAAAACTGGTTTCTATGACCTGCGTGTAGAAGACGATCTGGAAGTAACAATTCCTGAGTATCTGCATGATCCCGCATTGCAGGCAGTGATGAAAAAAGTTCTGGTGCCACCACCTTCAACCAAGGCAGACGAGATTGTTACTCCTGGTGGTGGTATGTACTATGCTCAGGAAGCTCCCGGTATGGCACCGTTCATTACCAAAGGGATGCATTTCGAAAAAGGGCAGCCGCTGTTTATCCTGGAAGTTATGAAGATGTTTAACAAGGTTCCTGCACCATTTGCTGGAACTATAGATGAAATTCTTATCGAGGGTGGCGACGGAACCATTGTCTCTAAAGGTCAGGCATTGTTTAAGGTTACACCCGATGAGAAATTTGTTGAAGTTGATCCAGTTGAAATTGAGCGCGACAAGCAGGCAACAACGTTAGAATTTCTTGGCGCAATTATTTTCTAAGAAAATAACTGACTAAGTTGTTATAAACAAGAAAACCCCGTCTTCAAGGCGGGGTTTTCTTGTTTTACTTAAGATTTATTTAGCCTTGACTACGCAACGTAGTCATAATCATAAGCCTCAACATTTTCAATGCCGCACTGTAAAAATGAAGAATCCTGCGTGTCTTTGATGACCCCGGTCATGCCATGATTTACCGACCAGGTTGAGCCGCAGGTCGTACACTCTACGATTGTTTCGGTAAAGCCCTCTCCTCTGAGGTTCTGAACTTTGGTGTTGGTCTGTTTACATACTGGGCATGTCATAATTTGTCCTGATTAGCACTAATCTTCCGCCAATCGCAACCAGCGCTCTGGACGTCTGCCAGTATTAGCCGAAGCAAAGATTAAGCGTGGCAAGATAGTCGTAAGATCAAAGCGTCTATTAAATCG
>Ga0307991_1001075_pt1 | contig 19443 bp, 19 predicted proteins | sample EllFjometagen131_FD_203146 | JGI IMG/M metagenome (GOLD analysis project Ga0307991, IMG submission 203146) | Marine microbial communities from Ellis Fjord, Antarctic Ocean - #131 | ecosystem: Environmental > Aquatic > Marine > Unclassified | place: Southern Ocean | collected 2014-10-08 | reverse complement strand
CTTATTTTTTGCGAATATGACTTTATTTGCTTCGTTTAGAAGCATTTTTGAATTTAAAACTAATAAAACTGAACAACAAGCAATTTATTTAATAACTTCGTGGGGTTAATACACAAACTCTCGTTATATGTAAAATTATTATCCGGTTTTTTACAATTCTTTATTAATCCATTAATTACTTGTGTTATTTGATTTTCTAAGGCATTATTTTCAATTACTTGTTTTATTGCGTTTTGTAATTCATTCCTTTTAGTTTCATTTTTCCAAATATTTTCATCAACTACTTTCTCCGCATTAGCCATAAAAACAGCATGAGAATATATTAATCCTTTTTCAAGATATGGTAATATTTTTTTTATTGCAGCAAGACTTAAAGATGCATAGTCTTTTTTAAGAGAAATTATACTAAACTTGTTTGCTAAATTATTATCAAGCTTCAATTTCCCAATGGCAAATTCTTTTAGTTTGTCATTAGTCGTGAAAGTTGATAACACATGCCATAAATCATGGTAATCAACATTTCTATTTTTTATTTCCCCTTTTTTATTTACAGTTTTGTATTTAAACGAAATTGTTTTCCAATTATCTCCAAAAATACTTTTTAGATTTGCCGAAGTAGGACATCCACTAACAGTTGTATTATCTTTAAAATTGAATACATAATCTACATTTTTAGCTTCCTTATCTTTATAAAAAGCATAAGTGTTATCTTTTGGTTTAAGTTCTTTAATAATATCTATAAAATCAAAATGAGCTTTACTTTTTCTGTAGAATTTAGGTATTATTTTTTCTTTTTCTGTTTTATATAATACTCGTAATTTTTCATCGGTTGGTGTCTTAATTTTAATGTTATTAATAAAACTCCACATCCTAAATTCTTCGAACAATGGATGAGACACAGAGCAACGAGCTTTGTTTTTTTCAAAAGAACAATAACCAACCAAACCTTTTTGAGATTTTAATGGTCGTTGGAAAAATATTGCATCATATAGTTCATTTACAATTCCAAAATATTTTTTGTCAGGACTTTTTTCATTTTCCTTTATTCCTTCAATCTTTTGTGTTTTACATATTTCTTCAAATTCATGCAAATAATGTTCTTCTCTTGCTGTATATTTTCCTCTAATTTTATATTTTGAATCGTTTCTATCCTTTTTATATAATTCCCAAAAATATTGACCTAAAGTTTTACAACCTGCATCTTCAATTTTAGTGGTTATAGTTTTTATTCCGCCTCTTACCGGACCTAAGTTTTCAGGCTTGGTTATATAATTTATAATTGCTTCTTTTTGTTCACTAAATGATGAATAGTTTATATCCTTTACCTTATTTTCTATAACTCGAATAATATATTTTCTTGTCCTATTTAATTTCTTTTCCGTAGCATCTAAATCTTTTTCTTTTTTTTCTTCAAATTCAAATGCTTCAAATATTTGATTTGTATTTTCTAATAATTTTTTACTATCATTAGTGTTTTCTACAATCTCCTCAATTTTTTCTTTATATTCTTCAATAATATTATCGTCGCTTTGTTCAAGCCTATTGCTTAAAAATCCTCTGCGTTGAGTAATATGATATAATGCCCTGCCTAATTCATGTTTTGAAACTTTTACTCTTGAAGCTTTATCTCTGAAATAATAAGGATTATGCTCTTGGTTTTTTCTAATTATTTTATGTTCTTGGTTTTCTTTTTCTCCAAAATTGTCAGTTTGAAGCCAATCAATAAAATCTTTGCTTATAGGGTAATGTTTGAAAACTTCCGTTTTATTTGTTTTTGGGTTTTTATAATTTCTCCACTTTTCCAATTCTTCAATTGACAAGGGACACATATTATTATTAATAAGCACCTTTAATGTTTCATATTTTCTTATTTTTCTGCGAAACTTTAATCTTCTTGCACTTCTAAAACCGGTTCGTTCTGCTGCTTTTGAGCTTTCATTCCCTTTATCAATCTTTACACCTTCAGAAAATATTACAACTCCTTTTTCTTTTAATGTTGTTTTATATTCATTATTATTATCGTCTTTTTTCTTTTCCACTACAGCCCATCCAATGCTGTTTGTTCCGAGGTCTAATCCTAATATTTTTGCCATAATATTTTAGTTTAAAATTTTTTACATAAAATTACAAAAAAAATTTGGAATTAAACAACATATGTTATATCTTTGTTCAAAGATTTTTTTAATTCCATTAAAATCTTATCACAATAAGGCTATATGCCGTAGTACGAAAGTACTTTAACCCTGCTTCGGTAGGGTTTTTTTTATCCTAAAAAAATAGAGTATTAATAATCTTGGGTGATATTTCTTAAATTATTATCAGAAAGGAATGAAATATTTTTTCCAAAAGCCAACAGACAACAGCCAAAAGCAAGAAATTTATCATATAAATAATAAGCTCCAGCGGAGCGACCTGAAAAAATATTTTATTTTGTCCATTAATATGTACAATATTTTGTATATTTGTCCCCTAAAATTGACAATTAATTATTTTATTTGTAATCAAATATAGACAATATGAATAAAAATTTACAGGATTACCAAATAACTCTTATCAAACAGGTAAACAATAAATTTTACCGTTCGATATATGATAGAATTGACTGGAACACTCGTATGATTGGCTTGAAAGGTCCTCGCGGTGCTGGCAAAACTACTATTATGTTACAGCATCTAAAATATAATGCCGATAAAAAAACAAACCCGTTTTATATCACAATGGATCACCCGTATTTTTACAAACAATCTTCTCTTTTTGAAACTGTACAGGAATATTATCAATATGGTGGACGATATTTATTTATTGATGAAGTACATAAATACGAAAATTGGTCGCGTGAACTCAAAGTTATTTATGACGGTTTTCCTGACTTAAATGTTGTTTTTAGTGCATCTTCAGCACTCGAAATTTATAAAGGAGAATCGGATCTTAGCCGTCGTGTGATTACATACGATTTTCCCGGTATGTCATTTAGAGAATATCTGAAACTAAAACATAATATTGATTTTGAAATCATAAAATTATCAGATATTATTAATAATCATAAGTCGATTGCAGATAATTTTGTTATGCAATTTCAACCATTACCATTATTTCATTTATACCTAAAAGAAGGATACTTACCTATAATAAAAAGCATTAGTTCCGATTTATACTTTCAACAGTTAATACAAATTATTGATGCCACCATAAATCAGGATTTGCAATTTTCAAAAAAACTAAGCATAGGAGCAATAAACAAGTTAAAAAAAATTCTCAGTATCATTGCTGAGTTAGTTCCTTACGAACCTAATATTACATCAATAGCTACGAAAATGGGTGTTAGACGTGAGTTGGTATATGATTTTCTTACTTATTTGGAACAAGCCAAATTACTAAATAGCATTAGAAAAAAACCTAAAGGAAATACTGTACTTCAAAAACCTGATAAAATATATTTGGAAAATTCTAATCTGAATTACGCACTAAACTCTAATCCTGAAATTGGTACAATACGTGAAACATTTTTTTTAAATCAATTACGCAATGCAAATATTGAAATCGCATTACCAAAAAAGTATGATTTTATTGTTAATAATAAATTTACTTTCGAGATAGGAGGCGCAAACAAACAAGTTTCAGACAAAAATGTTTTTATTGTTGCCGATGGAATAGAAACTGGCTTTGGTCAAAAAATTCCTTTATGGTTGTTCGGTTTTTTATACTAATATAATTAAACACTAAAAACTATGGAAATTAATCAAACAATTATCCGTTTCCCCGAAATAAAACTCGCCACTCGTGATGCTCATAAATTACGTGGATATTTCGGAAATTTATTTAAAGAACATTCAGCACTATTACACAATCATTTCGATGATGGAAGCCTCAGGTATAAATATCCGCTTGTACAATATAAAATCGTTGATAATGTCCCTGTTTTACTTGGAATAAATGAAGGTGGAGAATTACTAATTTCCTTGTTTCTGAAAATCTCAGAACTAAATATTGATGGCTCGATTTTTCCTATTTATCATAAAAACATCGAAAACAAAACCTATAAAGTCGAAATAATTGAAGATTTGTTTTGCTATGAATTTAAAACTCTTTGGATGGGATTAAATCAGAAAAATCACAAAACCTATATTGAAGCAAAGGAAACAGAAAAAAAACTTCTACTTAAAAAAACACTAACTGCTAATATACTTAGCTTTTTTAAAGGCATTGATTATCATGCAGAAGAAAAAATTATGCTTACTGCCCAACTCAATGAAAAACAAACAAAATTTAAAGATAAAAATATGATTGCATTTACCGGTAGTTTTACAACAAATGTTATGTTACCCGATTTTATAGGACTTGGTAAAGCAGTTTCAAGAGGTTTCGGATGTATTATTAGAAAAATATAAATTATGCAACTATACATAAACACTTACGGGGCTTACGTTCACATAAAGGATGAAATGTTCGAAATACGTATAAAAAAAGATAAAGAGATTGAGAAACATCATTATTCTGCAAAAAAGGTAAAAAGCATTATTATTTCACTTGGTGCTGCATTAAGTTCCGATGCAGTTAAACTTGCAATTGATAATAATATTGATATTGTTTTTGTTCAAAAAAACGGATTCCCTTATGGTAGATTATGGCATAGTAAACTCGGAAGTACAACAAAAATCCGTAAAGCACAACTTACTGCAAGCCTTGACGAAGTTGGAGTTAAATGGATTAAAGAATGGATTGCACAAAAAATTCAAAATCAAACAGAATTTATTAAAAATCTAAAAAAACATCGTCAAACAAAATCAGATTATTTGAATAATAAAATTACAAAACTTCAGAATCTTGAAATATCAATAATCCAACTTGAGGCAAAAAACATTAGTGAAATTGCTGAAACTGTTAGAGGAATTGAAGGAACTGCTGGAAGATTATATTTTGAGACACTAAACTATGTTTTGCCCGATGAATATAAATTCAAAGGTAGAAGTAGCCGACCAGCACAAGACTATTTCAACGTTTTTTTGAATTATGCTTATGGGATTTTGTATAGTAGAATTGAAAAATCATTAATGATTGCCGGACTTGACCCTTATGTGGGTTTTCTTCATCGAGACGATTACAACCAACTTAGCTTTGTTTTTGATTTTATTGAACCATACAGAATTTATGCTGATACTACGGTGTTTCGATTGTTTTCTGCAAAAAAAGTAAATAAATCACATGCCGATAAAATTGCTGTTGGATATTTATTAAATAAAAGCGGAAAAGAGTTATTAATCACATCTTTTAATAAATACTTTGAAGATGAAACTATAAGGTATAAAGGGAGGAATATAACACGAGCAAATACAATTCAAATGGATGCACACAGTTTTGCAAACTCATTAATAAAATAATTTATTATGATAATCTGGGTAATGTATGATATTGAAAATGACAAGGCAAGAACAAAAATTGCAAAAGCATGCAAACTTGCCGGATTATACAGAGTACAATTTTCTGTTTTTCTTGGAACTCTTAATGCAAACGAAAAAGATAGTTTGCAATTGGAAATTAAAGATTTAATTGATGAAGAAGTTGACAAAGTTTATATTTTTCCTATGAACAAAACCGAAATGCAACAAACGATATTACTTGGACAAGCATTTGACAAAAATTTAGTAACAGACGAAATAAGAGAATTATTTTTTTAAAAAATGACAATTACACCCTCACATATTATTGAATATTTGTTTTGCCCACGATACACCTATTTTGAATATGTTCTAACAATTCCTCAAAATGAAGAAAAATATTTTAAAGTAAAAAAAGGGCGATTGGTTCATGAACAAAAAACCGAACAAAACAAGGAGTATCTGAGACAAAAAATAGGTGTAAAAGAAAAATATATTAAGCAATATTTATCAAATGAATTTTTAAGAGGTGAAGTTGACGAAGTTCTTTTACTTAATGATAACACAATGGCACCCCTTGATTATAAATTTGCATATTACAACGATAGAGTTTACGAAACATATAAAACCCAATTATTTTGTTATGCATGGCTAATTGAAAGTAATTTTAACATTGAAGTACAAAAAGGATTTTTAGTTTATACGCGAAGTAAAAACAAATTAGTAGAAATTGAGATTAAGCAAAAAGATAAAGAACAAGTAAAAAAATGCACAAATGAAATTTTAGAAATAATAAATAAAAAAATTTATCCAAAAGCTACAAAATATAAAAAAAGATGTGTAAATTGCACTTATAAAAATATTTGTGTAAAATAAATTGTTTCCGTGCAACAATTTATAAATACACATCAAAAAACACAAACTAAAACATTAATTTTTAAACATGTACACTTTCGGAAAAACATCAAAAAACATATTAAAAACGTTCATTGACATCATGATTTTTAAATTTAGAGTAACATATAAAACTGCATTAATATTAATTTTTTTATTTTTAAACTTTATTTCCTATTCACAATTAGAAATTGGAATCGGAACAGGAATTCCAACTGGTGAATTTATTAATGATGGATATGCAGAGCAAGGTATTTCAGCTAATATAAATTATTCAATATCCGGGAAGTTTATGTTTGCTTCAATAGGTTACCAATCAGGTTTATTTTTATTTGATAATGACAGACTAACTAATGAATTAGAGATTGATTTTCCAAGTTCAGAAATTTTTGTTTTTACAAAACCGCATTATTATGATAATATCGGAATTGGATTAGGATTTTCGCAAAAATTTTTAAATGCAAATTTTGAAATTAAGGAAATAATCACCTTTGGCTATCAAATGGCAAAAATTTCCGAACAAAATATTGACGTATATTATTATTATCAACATTTAGAATTACAGCAAAGTAAATCTACAAGTTACAACGTTTTTGGAAGCGTTGGAATAAGCATTTGTAGCAATGTATCAAAAAGAGCTTATATCTTCTGCAATGCATCTTATCTATACTCTAATCAAACTTTTAATTGCGAAATTTACGCAAAGAATCTAACAACCGGATATTTCATCACAGATAATAATAAATTTAATCAGGTATTTTCATTTGTGAATTTATCATGTGGTTTGGGGATCCGGTTTGGGAAATTAGAATAAATATATTGGGGAATAAGTAAAAACCCTTTCACACTACAAAAAAAATAAAAAAGAAGCACAAATAACAGAATTTGGAACGCTTGCCCCAATTATTGTTTTATGTATGCTAATACTTTATGATTATGAATAAATTGTTATCTTAACCTAAATGTAATTTATATTTAAATGATAGTGGATTATACACCAACGGAAATCTTTTAACACAAATCCAAAACAACAAGGATTGAAACTTTTTTTCCAAAAGCCAACAGCCAACAGCCAATAACCAATTTATCTTTTCCCTTTTTGTTTAGTAGCTGCTTTCTTTTGCATACTTTCCAAACGCTTAGAGAAGTTTGATTTTTTTGCAGGTTTCTTTTGATGTTCCTGGATTTTTTTCAACAATGCTTTTTCGTCAATAAATCTTTTTATAAAAAACATTTGTCCGAAAGTAATAACATTAGCAAGGAAATAATAATAACTCAATCCTGAGGCATAATTATTAAAAATTCCGAGAAACATAATTGGCATCATATACATCATAAGTTTCATGCCGGGCATTTGCTGGCTTGAAGCCATCATTTGATTGTTAATCTTTGTATAAAAAATCGTTGAAACAGTCATTAATAAGGTGAACAAACTAACGTGGTCGCCATAAAACGGAATACTAAATCCTAAGTCAAGTATTGAATCATAAGAAGAAAGATCAGTTGCCCATAAAAAGCTCTGTTGCCTAAGCTCAATAGAAGCAGGGAAAAACCTGAACAGTGCAATCAAAATAGGAAATTGCAGAAGCATAGGAACACAACCAGCCATTGGATTAACACCGGCTTTCTTGTATAGAGCCATAGTTGCCTGTTGCTTTTTCATGGAATCTTCCTTTTTAGGAAATTTCGCTGTAATCTCATCAACCTGCGGTTTTAGAACTCTCATCTTTGCTGATGATTTATAAGTTTTATAAGCTATAGGGAACAATACTATTTTTAGAAGAACGGTAAGAATAAGAATAATAATTCCGTAATTAAGATTAAAAGTTTCAAGAAAATTAAAAACAGGAATCACTGCAAACCTGTTAATCCATTGCATAAGGAAAAAACTCCAGCCCAAAGGTATTTGTCGTTCGAGGTCTAAATTGTATTTTTTTAAGATATTATATTTGTTTGGACCGAAATAATATTTCATCGGAAAACTTTGGTCAATTCCATAATTATAAGGAATTTCAAATTCGGCTTCCATAGACCTTAAATAACGCTCTTGAGGATTTTCTTTTGTGAAAGTTTTCACATTTGCAGATGAGAAACTGCTTGAAGCTATCAGTGCAGAGTTGAAAAACTGCTGTTTAAAAGCAACCCATTTTATTTGGGATTTCAGGCTTTCTTCATCATCCTTAGTTTCGGAAAGATAATCAACATCTTCTTCGAAATATTTATAATAAACCGTTGGACCACTTACTCTTGAAACTGACTTTTCCTGAGTTAGCAAATCTGCTTTCCAGTTAAGTACAAGATAATTTGTGTTTGGAGCTATTATTTCATCAAGTCCAACAAAATTTATATCAAACCCCATCATATTGTTATTGCCTTTAAGAGTATAAAGGAACTCAACATAACTATTCTTATCATATAAAGCCTCTGTAGTATTTGGATAAAGACGCATAGCAAATTTTAAAGAGTCGTTTCCTTTTATGCTAATAGAATCTTTACCTTCGAATTTGCTATCTTCCCAAAAGGGCTGAAAATACATACTGTCGGTAGTAATATTCAAGCGGTTAATCGTATTGAAAGTAAAACCAAAAGTTGAAGCATTTTCTTGAAACAATATCAGCGGAAGTGTATCGTAGGTTTGAAAATTCTTAAGCAAGACTGAAGAAATCCTGCCACCTTTTGACGAAATTTTTATTTTATATAATTCATTTTCAATTATGAAATGCTTATCATTAGGTTTCGAAGCATTTGAAAACATACCTAATTTAGCTTGGTTTTCAATAACATTAAGTGAATCTTTTAATTGAGAAACTATTTTTGCTATTGAATCTTTAAGCAATTTTGTTCCTTGAATATCTTCTTGTGGAATTTGAGTTTGAGTTTGAGCCTGAGCAAAACTTATTGAATCATTAATCCTTTGCTGTTCATTTTGCTGAGCAATTTGCTGCAAAGAATCCTGTTTTCTTTTCATTGCTTCTTGTTCTTCTTTCGATGGTTTGTTTAGAACGCTCCACAAAATCAATATCCCAAAAATTAACAATAAACCTAAAACCGTATTTCTATTCATAGCACTTATATTAAAAAATAAATTTTGGCAAAGATAATCAAATGAATGAAAATTAAAATGTAAAATTAATTTGGAGTGAAAATTTCATAAAAAAATTAAATCAGAATAATTATTCTATCCCAAAAACTTCAAAGCAAGTGTAGTAATATCGTCAGATTGCTCTGCCCCTTTGGTGAAAATCTTTACATCTTCAACAACATTATTAATCATTTCTTTGGGGGAATTTCCGCTTTGAGTTTTTAATAATTGAATCAATTTTTCATCGGTGTATTCATTAAAATCTACATCCATTGCTTCGGTAATTCCATCGGTAAAAGTGAAGATAGTGTCGCCGGGGTTTAATTTTACGCTTTTTGAATGATAATCCATGTTTTCCATAACGCCAAGAACTATATCTCCAGTTCCTTCAACAGTTTTAACACTTCCATCTTTTTGCAAAATATAAGGAGGATTATGACCTGCGTTTGAATATTGAAGTTCTCCTGTTTTTAGGTTTAGAATTCCATAAAAAACAGTAACAAACATTGAATTAACACTTTCTTTAGCGAGCAGTTCATTGGAATATTGCATGCAATCTTCAGGAGGAATTCCTTTGAGAGCAGTTGACCTAATCAAAGTCCTGCTAACTGCCATAAATATTGCAGCAGGAACACCTTTTCCCGAAACATCAGCAATTACAAAACCTAATTTATTATCATCAATCATAAAGAAATCATAAAAATCCCCTCCTACTGACTTAGCTGCATCCATCGAAGCAAAAATATCAAAGTCTTTTCTTTGGGGAAAAGCAGGAAATTCTTTAGGCAAAATTGATTGTTGTATTTCTCTTGCAACGCTCAAATCCTGCTGTATGGCAACTAACTGGTCGTGTTCTTTCATTGACTTCCTGTAAATTTTAATTTCATCGAGAGTTTTTTCAATAGTTACTTCCAAATCATCAAAATTTATAGGTTTTGTTACGAAATCAAAAGCTCCGCGATTCATAGCTGTTCTGATATTTTCCATGTCTCCATAAGCCGAAACTATTATTGTTTTTAAAGAAGGATTTTTTAGCTCTTTAACTTTTGTAAGTAAAGTCAATCCATCCATTTCCGGCATATTTATATCAGAAAGTATTAAGCTGATTTCGGGATACTCGACAAATTTTGTGAGTGCATCAACACCATTATAGGCAAAAACAAAATTATATTCACCATTACGAATTTTTTTTCTGAACTTTTGCTTTATCAGCTCTTCCATGTCAAGCTCATCATCTACTGCAAGAATTTTTATGTCCATATTTCAAATTATTTTTTAGCAAATAAGAATAAAAACAAAATTATCTAAATGCTTTAACATTATCAAATAAAAGAATTAAAAATATTTTCCTACTACAAACTTAATGGAAATTATATAATTTCTAAATTGTTAAATTGTTATATATTATCTTGATGTGCTTAAGGAGAATTGTAATAAGAAAATGAGTTTTAGAAAAACCAACAAATGTTTATTCAACAATTTTATCAAAACTTAACCTGATTAATTCATGCGTTTTTTTTTGTTCTAATCAAGGCGTCAAAGCCTGAAGCTGTATTCTCATACTGCAAAGGGCTTGCAACGAAGAGTAGGGCAAAAAGAAACGCACCTTTGGTGAAAATTGAAAAATATTTTTTCAAGATGCATTCTTATAATGTATTGATTCATATTTAAATAAAACAAAAATTAAATTTTTATGAATTAATCAGGTTAAAAAAATAAGGTAATAAGGTCTTAGACAGTGTTTACATTTTTACTAAGGTTAATGGTTTAAATCCAGACGGATTCCTTTTAGTCATAAGGTTTTTTTTAAAATGAGATATTGTTATAAGTTTACTGCATAATTCATAGACCTTATTCTGTAAAAAAACTTAGTAATAAAACATGAATATCACCTCACAAACCATATTAAAACAACTTTACTAAAAGGCAATATAGACTCATTTTTGTTATCCCGCACGCAAGCTTTCAGGCAGGGTTGACTATGCTAAAACGTATTCTTACAATCAGGGTGTCGATTTTTTAACAATATAACAATTTAACAATAAAGAAAATTGGTGTTTGATAGTAATGCTTGTCTTTTATACAGAAAAAAAATTCGATTGTGGTGTGTATTAATTTTTTTAGTTTTGCCATATTATATAAAATTTTCTAATGAAACGAATAGGATTACTTTCTGACACTCATGGTTATTTGCATCCAAAGATATTTGAATTTCTCAAAGAAGTTGACGAAATATGGCATGCAGGAGATATAGGAAACATTGAGATTGCTGATGACATTGAGATATTCAAACCTTTAACAGCAGTTCACGGAAATATTGACGATTATGATGTTCGCAACATCTATCCAAAATTTCAGATTTTTCACTGCGAAAAAGTAAAAATATTAATGACTCACATTGGAGGATATCCAGGCAAATACAATTCTGAAACCTATAAAAAAATCATAAAAGAGAAACCTCAGCTTTTTATTTCAGGACATTCGCATATTTTGAAAGTAATTTATGATAAGAAAAACAAATTACTTCACATGAATCCCGGAGCTGCCGGAATAAACGGACTTCATAATGTTATTACTATGATAAGGTTTACAATTGATGAAGAAAAAATTAAAAACCTTGAAGTTCTTGAAATAAAAAGGGATTAAAAAGAATAGCCTAACTCGGAAATGCTAGAAAATACAAATCCCAAAAGACAAATAACAAATAACAAATAATTCCGATAATTATCGGAACCAATTTTTAAAAAACCAAATTCCAAACATGTTGCCAAGAATAAAAAAACTTTCCTTTATTAAAACAACTATGTAAAAATTGTAATGTTTGGATTTTTGTGAATTGTTGTTTGTTATTTATCCAGACGGACAAGTTTTGTTATTTGATGCTTGTTACTTGTTATTTTTTTCCATCTACCAATGGAAGTCCGTTTGGTGTAAAACACGAATGAAAGAATTTAGATACTAAACAATATTTTATTATAAACACTTTCGACTCAAGCTACCTAAGTCTGTCAGCAGACCTAACAAGTACTTCGTCTTTACGAATCGACCTATTTGTAAGTATTATAAAAATAATGTTTAGTAATGGAAGAAAAGCTCCAATTTGATATTGCGTTTCGCTTAATATTTCAGGCAAGTTTTCAATTTTGGCAGAAACAATAATATATAAAACAGCAACTAATGCCAAAGCCAACAGCATGTCAATCATTAATAATTTAATTTGCAATTTTCTTTTTTTATATAAAAAAATTATTGCAATAGTTAAAATCGCTATTAATGAATTTATTAAAATTAAAAATATTGTATTGGGAATATCGATTTTTGCAATATCACCACCAAAAATATCAAAGGTAAGTATTCCGAAATCTGTTGAATAAGTTGCTATTGGAATAAAATAAAAAACAACACATGAAACAGTTAATAGCAAAAGGTAAAGTGATTGGATTCTTTGTAACATAATAATAATTTTTAAATAAATATTTTTACAAAAATAATCATCATTTACATATTTAACAATAAGCAGAAAAAAATAAAATGCTATTTTTTGTTTTTTATTAATTTATTATATACTTTTGCAAAGAAATTTCCTAATACATATTTTCTTTACGATTATTTATTTCAAAAAAACAAAACTTAAACCATAATTATATTATAACATTTTATTATAAATTTTGAAAAAAAACATTTTCAACACATTTATATAATGTACCCACAAGAATAATATACTAACAAAAAAATTAATTACATGTATGACATTATAGAACTGAATGTTAAAGTAGTAGCAGAACTTAAACAAATTGCAAAAGAGTTAAACATTCCTAAACACGACAAACTTGTAAAGCAAGAGCTTATATACAAGATTTTAGATTTTCAGGCATTAAACCCATCTGTTCAAACCCTCGAAGAAGAGAAAAAGATTAAAAAAAGACCAAAAATTATCAAACGTAAACCAATTAACAAACCTTTACCAGTTGACAAACCTATAGCTGATGACAAACCTAAAGCTGTTGACAAACCTTTAGCTGATAACAAACCTTTGCCTATTGACAAACCTATGCCAAGAAAACCCATGCCAGTTAGAAAACCCATGCCAGTTAGAAAACCCATGCCAGTTAGAAAGCCTATGTCAGTTAGAAAGCCTATACCGGGAAACAAAGAAAAAGATGATAAAATTGATGAAAAACAAAATACCAAAACACAATTATCTTTGAATATTAATAAAAACCAAGAAAACAATACACCAATTCCACCAAAAGATATTTCAAAATCTGAAGACAAAATACAAACAAATTCAGATAAAAATATAAAACCACAAAATAGCAAAGAAAACAAACCCAAAGACCAATCATTCCGCTACAAAAGAGACCGTAGCAACGAATACACTTTTGAATATGAAGGTATAGCATCAAGCGAAGGAGTTCTGGAAATTATGCCTGATGGTTATGGATTTCTACGTTCTTCTGATTATAATTATTTAAATTCCCCTGATGACATTTATGTTTCTCAATCACAAATAAAACTTTTTGGTTTGAAAACAGGAGATACAATTGAAGGAACAATCAGACCACCAAAAGAAGGGGAAAAATATTTCCCATTAATTAAGGTTTTATTTATCAATGGAAAAAATCCGGAAGAAGTTCGCGACAGAATCCCTTTTGATTTTCTAACACCGTTATTTCCTGAGAAAAAATACAAGCTTACAGGACATAGTAAATGCACTTTGTCAACAAGGATTATTGATTTATTCACCCCTATCGGAAAAGGTCAAAGAGGATTAATTGTTGCTCAACCCAAAACTGGAAAAACAGTTCTATTGAAAGATATTGCTAATGCAATTTCAGCAAATCATCCTGAAGTCTTTTTAATGATTTTATTAATAGATGAACGCCCCGAAGAAGTTACGGATATGGCAAGAAGCGTAAATGCTGAAGTGATTTCTTCTACTTTTGACGAACCTGCCGAACGCCACGTAAAAATTGCTAATCTTGTTCTTGAAAAAGCTAAAAGATTAACTGAATGCGGACATGATGTTGTTATTCTTCTCGACTCAATTACACGTCTTGCAAGAGCTTACAACACTGTTTCTCCTGCATCAGGAAAAGTACTTTCTGGTGGAGTTGAAGCTAATGCTTTGCATAAACCAAAACGTTTTTTCGGTGCAGCACGACAAATTGAAGATGGCGGTTCTTTAACAATAATTTCTACTGCTTTAATTGACACAGGCTCCAAAATGGATGAAGTAATATTTGAAGAATTTAAAGGAACAGGAAACATGGAATTGCAACTTGACCGTAAACTATCAAATAAAAGAATCTATCCTGCAATTGATATAACACCTTCCAGCACTCGTAGAGAAGACTTGCTTCTTGATAAAGAAACTCTTCAAAGAATATGGGTGCTACGAAATCATTTAGCTGATATGACAACTCTTGAAGCTATGCAATTGATACGTGATAAAATGAAATTTACTGAAACTAATGAAGAGTTTTTGATTTCTATGAATGGATAAAATTTTCGGAATTATTATTTTTTAAAACACATCAATTATTTCATCCTGTTTTCCACGAAAAACAAATGTGTCACCTTTTTTCAATTTATTAATAGTTTTATAAATTGGCGCCATTGGAGAGATTGCAAAGTAAATTTCATCGTCAATTTGAATTTTTCCTGCACTAATTGAAACAAATAATTTCTGCTCTTTTGTAATTATAATAGCGCCAAAAGAGACATATTCTTTTGCTCTGGACAAATCAATTTTTTTTATCACTTTTATTTCATTAGCAGCTTTTTCGAGTTGTCCGCCAAACAAATCTCTTTTATTGAGTAATTGAGCTCTATAAGAATCATACCTGTCTTTTGGTTGCCCATATTCATTAGCTCCTTGTTGTGCTTCATCCATTACATGCTGTAGATTTTCAACAATTTTATGCTGAATATCAAGACATTCATCAATTAATTTCTTCTTCAATTCTAATTTGCTCATAATCATTTTTCTTTATGACAAATATAATAATAAAAATTCTTGTTTACAACAAAATAATTATAATAATTTTGCTGAAAATAAAAATTAAAAAAATGGCTGAAAAAGAAAAACAATTAGTTTATTCAAAAGGTGTTCTAGAGATGATAACAGTTGCTAATGAATACTGTCTTTTTGTCGAAAGTGCTGAAAAATATTCTAAAGAAATAATTTTAGATTATCTACAAAAAATATGTCCGCTTTTGTATTTGAAAGGTTCATTATTGCCAGATATACAAGTTTCAGATGAACAAGAAAACGAACGTTATCTGACAGAAGAAAACTGGCTTAAAATTTTTAATGTTTTAAGAGAAAAATTCGACAATAGTGATGAATACTGGGAATTATTAGAAGACGAAATTGAAGGAGTTAAGCCTATTAAAGCAAGACTTTCGGATAATTTTGCCGATGTATATCAGGATTTAAAAGATTTTATATTGTTGTATCAAAAAAATTCTATTGCTGCCAAAGAAAACGCAGTTATGGAATGCAAAAAACAATTTGGAAATCATTGGGGAGAAAGAATTATTAAAGCTCATAAAATAATTCATGATATTATTTATAAGGAAAATTCGAATTTTGAAAACTAATTCTAAATAAGATTTACCAATTCGGCATTAAATCCAATAAACCGATAATATCTATTATTGTAAAAATTGTTTTTTTTCAAATATATGAAAAATAATTGAACTTTTTCTTGCATTATGAACATATGTTCATTATATTTGCAAAATATTTAGTATAACAAACAATAAAATTAACCAAAAAATAGGAGGTCAAAATGCCAAGAGGTGATAGAACAGGACCCAACGGAATGGGACCAATGACAGGAAGACAAGCCGGATATTGTGCCGGTTTTGACACACCTGGATTTAATAACAATTATTCTGGAACAAGAGGTGGTGGCTTCGGAAGAGGCAATCGTTTAAGATTCAGAGGTGGATTTCAAAACAATGCATACTCTGTACCTGAATATCCAGATGTTTCCGAAAAAACAATTCTTGAAAACGAAATAAAAATGTTGAAAGAACAATTAGATTCTTTTGAAAAAAAATTGTCGGACATTCAAAATAAATAAAATTATTTTGTTTTATTTTATAATTGTTTAGAATATATTTATTTTATGAGAAGACAGATGCAAAGTGGAAGGACTGAAGGTGGAAGAGGTCGTAGAATGAAAAATAATTCCGGAGCTGGCAATCAAGGAAACTGTACTTGTTTAAACTGCGGGACAACAATAAATCATAGTCGCGGTGTTCCCTGCCAACAAACAAAATGTCCAAATTGCGGGAATTTAATGACAAGAGGAAATAGTCAGCAAACTGAAGTTTCAATAAACAACAAAGTAAATGCATCTGAGTTTCCACAAATAGATGCAAATATTTGTAAGGCTTGCGGAATTTGTGTTGAAAAATGCCCTACTCAAGCAATAGAAATTAAAGCAGGGAAAGCTCGAATTCAAACTAATTTATGCAAAAATTGTAGAGTTTGTGTTTCTGTTTGTCCTTTTGGAGCTATCTCGTAAATAAAATATATTTAAAAATTTTCTTAATAAAAAAAGCAACATATTAATATGTTGCTTTTTTTGTCGGACTGGCAATATGACAATAAATAAACTACTTAGGTTTATTGTTGTATGAAATAGCTTATAAACAAAGGTTAATAAAGATTCAAAGTTTATTTATATACTCAAATGTTTAGAAATATACGAAAATTGTTTGATATAATTTTGATATAAGAGAAATAATAAATTATCGAAATCTTACAAATTATTTAGACAAAGATTTTGTTTGTAAAAAATTATTGACTTAATAATCTCTACTGAATATTGAAAATATTAAAATCATCTTATTTTCGTCCATTATTTATAATATTATAAATGATGGAAATAATAGCGAACAGCACTAAAACTATTAAAAACAAAAATACATCTCTGATATTTAACTCATACACCCTTTTAATGATAACTAATCCAATTGTTAAAACTAAAAAAAGAATTGCACCGAATAATGCATTTTTGTCTATATCTTTCATATATTTCTCATATATTTTTAATTAAAAGTTTCTTTTTTCAAAGAATAAAATTCCTATTCTCTTTATAAAATGAAAGAGAATCAAGCAAATATAAGAAATAATTTACAAATAATAATTTTTTTTATTTTTTATTTTTTTATATATTTACAAAATAATAATAATTAAAAGCTTAAAAATCATGAAAAAATTTACAATTGCGTTATTTTATGTGTCATTTATGATAATGATTAGTTGTAATAGTAGTAAGAAAGAAAAAGATGCGACTACTAAGAATGATAATTTAACTAATATAGAAAGATGGAAATTAATTCCTGATGGCTATTTAGGTGATCAGTATATAGATACTAAGTCGATTGTTTTTTATAATAATAAAACCGAAGTCGAAATATGGATTAAAGTGATTCTTGATGAAACTGGAAAAAAGGAAACTTGCGACTTTTTTAAAGATGAAAAATTTAATGATATTCATCATATCTTGTCATTAACAAGATATGATATAAAACACAGACTTTATAATTTAAAGGAAGCAAATTATTACGATTCAAATAATAAATTCATTCATAAAGAAGAATTTACAGGTTGGAAAAGCATATCTCCAAATTCGTATAGAGAAAGAAATTTTGATGCTATAAACGAAATTATTAGTAATTATTAAAATTCATTACTATTGGGAATATTGTGGGTTTTAGAAAGTAGTCTGAGAATTGGCTCAGAAATTATTCAAATTTAAAAAATATTTTCAAACAATTAGTAAATTAAATTATGGACAGAGTATGCTATTGTTTCAGTGTATAATAAAAAACATACTTCTTAATTGATTCGTCGTATTTTAAGCGAATATTTAGTATTTCACCATCTTCAAGATAAGCTTTCCATTCGGTATCTGACAAAATAACATATTTCTTATTATACACTTCTACTTGTGCATTCAAATATGGTATATGTTCAATCACTTGTGTACAAAAAATTGAACGTCTATTTTGCTTGTCAAACCAATAAAAGAAAGTGCCATAATGCATAAAAGAAGCAGTATATTTTGCGCCGTAATCTGTAAATCCAGTTTCGAACGTCTTGTCTGAGTGTAATTTCTTTATTTCAGCTTCTGTAAATCCAATATGTACTTGTGCCCTTATCAATATGGGTAAAAACAGGATAAATAGTAAAAGTATTTTTTTAAATATAATTTCTGATTTTAACATTTTAACATTTATTCTTGATTCTTTTTTATTTAGCTGACCACTTTCTTTTTTGGTTCATTTGTCAAATTTAATAACTTATTTTCATTTTTCCAAGTTATAATTCAATTCGACCTATAATTTTATAGAAATCTTAAATTGTCTATTGTTTTAATATTTTATAAAATAAATCATGAAAATATATAAGTAAATTTTTATAATTGATACTGAGTAAATAATAAATTAAGTGAAAAAAAAGTAAATTTTTCTCACTTTTTTAATCCCCTAATATTCTGAATATCATAAACCCTAACTACTGACATTCAATTCCTTATAGTGATTTTTTCGATTTGGTAGTTTAATTTATTTGTCGTATATTTGCATAGCAATGATGATTTTTAGTCGTGAAACAAATTTGAAATATTTATGAATACAATTCTCCAGATGCATATTGGAATATTGATTGAAAATAGATTCTAAATGTATAATTCAAAAACCTAAACAGCTTAAAGTATCTACAATGTTATTATCATGTAATATTTTTTTAAACTCTTCTATTGTTGTTATTATAATATTCTCTTTGTGGTTACTTATTTTGCCATAGTTTCCTACAATAAACCATCCTGTCGTTTGTTTTTCACCATAGGTATTATTAAAATATTCCTTTCTTTTTATATACTTTTTGAGAATATCTGATTGGTTTTTATGTCCAGTCGAAATTTCAATAATCCATCTTTGAGTTTGATTTTCTCCTAAAATATCTGTTTCAAATTTTGTATGTTGATACCTTTCTAAAGCATTCAAATTAGGCATTTCAAAACCAACAAGTCGTTTACCAACAAAATCTATTTTGATTTTATCCCTGAT
>Ga0307991_1001074_pt1 | contig 19443 bp, 4 predicted proteins | sample EllFjometagen131_FD_203146 | JGI IMG/M metagenome (GOLD analysis project Ga0307991, IMG submission 203146) | Marine microbial communities from Ellis Fjord, Antarctic Ocean - #131 | ecosystem: Environmental > Aquatic > Marine > Unclassified | place: Southern Ocean | collected 2014-10-08 | reverse complement strand
ACCTCACTAATATGCAGGTTATTTTTGGTGTAGTGTCATTTGTACCTATATATTTCTTCTGGATCTATGCCAATTGGGTTATTATCCTTTCTGGTGTTGTGCTGGTGGCTATTCTGGACGGCAGAATTGATCTGGATGAGCATTCTCACTCCGTACCAAAGCTGCGGATCATCATTGAAAAAGAGCTTAGTCAGGATGAATCTAAAACTCTCAGCAATAAGGTTACTAACCCGGAAGATCTCAAAAATGCTATTAACTCAATTCTTAATGATGAAAATAAGTAATTAATCTCGCTTTTACCTCAAAAATCAGTTTACAGAAAATTCTGCCTGAAAATATTGGCTCAAGTTTGCGGAGACGTGTCCGAGCTGGCTCAAGGAGCACGATTGGAAATCGTGTATATGGTTTAAAGCTGTATCCAGGGTTCGAATCCCTGCGTCTCCGCCATTTATTTATATCATGGTCAGTTTTAGCTTGACATTAAATTGACCTGAAAATATCTGAAAATTCAATGTAGTGCAGAAGTGGCGGAATTGGTAGACGCGCTAGGTTCAGGGTCTAGTGAGCAATACGCTTGTAGGGGTTCGACTCCCCTCTTCTGCACCATTTTTTTTATACACCTAAATTTCTTGCATCTCCTATAATCAAGATCATCCCAGATTCCCAATGTTATTGTAACACTTATCCTCCAATAATTTCAGATCAAGTTCCACTCATTTACACCTCCGTAACTGCCAAACAGTCGTAACAACAAAGCACAATATAACATAAAAATGTCACTATGTGCTTTGTTGTTCCACTTATAGTCTTCGGCAAGGAAAGTAAATGGTGTATAGTAATAATATGCATAAGGATACAAGTAAAATTAATAACAATAGTAGTAAATTAGAACAAAATTCGTGTTTTAATAGCTGAAAATATTTCTTGTTGAATAAAAGGTATGTATAATATATAGTGATAATAATATTGGATATTCTTCTCACGGATCTGGAATTTTGGTATAAAAACAGGGAAGGTTGAGATTAAACTGGGAAATTTATTGACAGAAAAAATGTAAGATATCATTTAATAGCTGATAATGACAGGAGGTTTTATGAATAAACTAACAGTTATGAGTTTTAATAATTTCAGGAGAATAATATTTATTTTATTACTAATTTCTATAATAAACAGTTTATGGTCGGTGAAAAATGCTAACGATGTACCAGCCTGGGTGAATAGGGTATTATTCGATAAGGCAGGAAATGAGATCTGGGAATTCGTGGCAGATGCTTTGCCTCAAGCAGATTTTCGGATGCCGGCAGTAGATGTGGAGCAGGAGAAATTGCGCAGGGAAGTGGTGATTATTGATGATGTGCCGACTTTTAACTGGTGTTATGGTTGTGCAAATACCTCAGCAGCAATGATGATGGGTTATTATGACCGTAATGGTTATTCCAATATGTATGCTGGTCCAGCCAATGGGGGAGAGTGTCCGAGCACGAATCTTACCTGGGGTTGGGGAGAGAGTCCGCTTTCTGCCACCCATCAGGGATATGATGGTTTGAATGTACGAGGTCATGTAGATGATTATTATGTATCCTCTGGTTACGAAGGGGAAGATCCCTGGATGACAGGTGGCTGGGATCCTCATGAATGGGCAGATTGCACCGGTGACTATATGGGCACAAGTCAATATAGTGTGGGAGCACCTGATGGGGGGACGATATTTTATTTTGCCCGAGATGGCAGCCAATTGCATGGTATTCCAGAAGGAGACGGATTTAGAGATCGGGATGGTTGCGATGGGATGGCGAATTTTGTTGCTTCTCGGGGATATAATGCCGCAAATTATTATACATCCCAAACGGGGGGAGTGTCCTATTTTACTTTTATAGACTATATGGCAGAGATAGATGCTGGACGCCCGGTTATGATTATTGTAACAAGCGATACTGCTGGTCATGCCATGCTGGGAGTGGGATATGATTCATCATCAAATGATATTTATCTGCATGATACCTGGGACTGGAGTACGCATACCATGGATTGGGGTGGTGAATATTCCGGTATGGAACAGAATGGAGTATGTTGCCTGGAATTATCTTCCAATATAGTAGAGGCAGATTTTGAGGCAGAACAATTGCATGTGTTGCCAAATGAAGTAGTGGAATTTACGGATCAATCGAGTGGCTATCCAACTGGTTATGAGTGGGATTTTGATAATGACGGTTCAACCGATTCTGAGGTGCGTAATCCTGAGTGGGAATATGAAAATAGTGGCATATTCAGTGTGAGTTTACGAGTATATAACTGGGATACAGAAGATGTAATGACGCGAGAGGATTATATAATAGTAAATACTCCTCCGGAATTCAATCTTCCAGGTTCATTTGGCTTTGAGAGCGGGGCATCATTATCTATTGATCTGGGAGAATATTCTTTTGATGGGGATGGTGATGATTATACGATCAATATAACCGGGATGCAGGATATTATGCTGGAACAAAATGGCTTTGAACTGGAGATATCAGCCCCAGAGAATTATACTGGATCAGAAGAATGGGAATTCACAATTGATGATGGAATTGATATCAGCACAGATTATTGTACGATAATAGTTTATCCTGCTGGTGGGGCAATAATTCATGTTCCTGATGATTACAGCACAATTCAATCAGCAATAGATGCAGCTGATCATGGATATATGGTGATAGTGCGACCAGGGACATATACAGAAAACATTGATATGGGTGATAGTGAGATAAGTTTAGGCAGCATGTATCTGGAAACTGGCGATAGGTCATATATCAATCAGACCGTGTTATATGGTGATGGTGATGATGTAGTAACGATTACCGAAGGTGAGATTTATCAGGAATTAGCAGGATTTACTATTACTCACAGTGCTGGTGGCAGTGCGATCAGGTCAGGTGACAGACCTCTTTATATTCATGATATGAGGATATATTACAATATGGCGGAGGAAGGGGCAGGAGTATTTATTGATGGTGGAACACCTTTAATAGAGTATATTGCTTTTTATGAGAATTATCTTACTGATGATGGAGGAGTCGTATATTGCGATGATGCTGAGCCAATACTTAGAAATCTAACATTTTATAATAATTACAGTAATACCGGATCAGCAATATTTGCCAGTGGAAATAGTGTTGTTTCGTGCCAGAATCTGATAATCTGGGGTAATGATGAAGATGCTGTGATAGCAGAAGATAATTCTGAAATAAACATCATTTATTCTGATCTGGAGGAATTTCTGGAAGGGGAAGGTAATATTTCCAGTGATCCAATATTTGCAGATGCAGGCAGTTATGATCTTCATCTGCAGGCGGGTTCACCGTGTATTGACACAGGAAATCCAGATACCGATGGTGATGGAATCAACTGGGAGACAGATACTGATGATCAAGATGCGGATGGCAGCCGTAAAGATATGGGTGCCCTGCCATATTTCGTGAATAATAATGAAATAGATGAGATCATTTCCAGTAGCGGACTTCTTATTTACCCTAATCCGTTTAATGCAAATATTGCCAGGAGTGAAGTAAATTTTCGGTATGATCTTGGCAATGAAGTCGTTGGAGCAGAACTTAGGATATTTAACATAAAAGGACAATTGTTGCAATCCATCAAAATTCCGGGAAGAAACGGAGTAGTCACCTGGGATGGCAAAGATCATCAGGGAGAATTATGCGGCAGTGGAGTATACCTGGCAAAGATGGAAAGCAAAGAGAGTTCAGCAGGGAGAAAATTCCTTTTGCTGAGATAATGGATTTAATCAGGATTTTTTTTAAATTAATATATATCATAAAGTGATGTAAGTCATAAATTGTGTGACATAATGGGGCTTTGTGTGGGACGTAACCGGGAGGGGAAGGCTGTGATAGCTAATATCTGATGATATTGATAAAGTAGAATATATTAAATTGATATTAAGTTAGGGTGAAATCCGTTATTGTGGTAATTTGGGAATGAAAATTGCTTATATATAGTCTGTAAAGAAGTAAATAAAAAGAAAATGGAGGATAAATATGAAGAAATTAACAGTTACATTATTGATTATGTCAACAATCTTGATGCTGGGAGCGAATACTGTCAATTTGAGTGACAGTAACACTGGAATTACGGTTATTGATGAGACGGTTGGCAACATAGTCCTTGAATACAACTGCGGAAGCTTTAATACAGGAGATGTAACCATAGACGGAGAAATGTGGAATCAGGTTATACTGGCAGGTGAAAGTGTGTGGCAACAGGCTGGAGCACCTGGATTACCTCAGTTAAAACGAGAAGTGATAATCCCTGGCAATTCTGCTATGGCAGTAGAAGTAATGGCAAGTGAATATATTGATATGAAAATGAAAGTTGCTCCTTCCAAAGGAATCCTATCACGTGAGATTGATCCCGCAGATATAGATTACAGTTTTGGAGAAACTTATTCTGAAGATGAATATTTCCCGCAAATGCTGGCAAGTTTGGGCAATCCCTATATATTTCGTGACTACCGGGGAGTATCAGTACAGATAAATCCATTTCAGTATAATGGTGTAACGGGAAATTTACGAGTATATACGTATCTGGAATTACGAATAGTTACAACCGGAACGAGCAATGAAAACATTAAATCTGAAGAGCCATCGGCGATAAATCATGAGTTTGCCAAGCTTTATAAACGTCATTTTATCAATTACACCAGCGATCGTTATGCTGTGATAGAAGAGCAGGCTGGACGAATGATGATCATTAGTGATGGAGATTTTATAGATGAAATGCAGCCTTTTGTGGATTGGAAGAATCAGAAAGGTATATCAACGACTATTGTGAATGTAGCCAATATAGGTAATAATTCCACCAGTATACAGAATTATATTTCATCTGAATATGATGCTGATCATGGACTGGTGTGGGTATTACTGGTGGGTGATGGTTCAGAAGTGGCATCTAAATTATACAGTGGGGCTGGTGGAGACCCACAATATACATATTTAGATGGTAATGATTATTATTCAGAAATATTCATCGGCAGGTTTTCAGCGGAAACATCTGCTCAAGTGGAGACTCAGGTGGAGCGGTCGATATATTATGAGCGAGATGTAATAGACGGAGACTGGATGCAGAAAGGAGTAGGAATTGCTTCCTCACAGGGACTAAATCAAGGTCACTATGACGAAGCGGATTATGTGCATATAGGCTATATCCGAGATGATCTGCTTGATTATGGTTATATTGAAGTAGATGAGATATATGACACAAATGGTGGCAATGCTTCAATGGTTTCTAATGCCTTAAATGAGGGTAGAGGAATAATTAATTACTGTGGACATGGGAGTAATTATTCCTGGGTTTCCACGGGGTATAATATAACACATATAAATGCTTTAACAAATGATTACAAATTGCCTTTCATTCAGTCAATAGCCTGTGTAAATGGCAATTTTATAGGAAGGACGTGTTTTGCTGAAGCCTGGATGCGTGCAACCAATGGAGACGCTCCAACTGGAGCAGTGGCGATATTTGCTTCTTCAATCAACCAAAGCTGGGCACCACCGATGTATGCTCAGGATGAATCTGTAGATTTAATGTGCGATAATGAACTGAATACTTTGGGTGGATTGTGGTTTAATGGTGTATCATACATGATAGATGAAAGCAATGACGTAAGTATGGCAAAAACCTGGCATATCTTTGGAGACCCTTCTTTGCAGGTGCGTACGAAGCAACCAGTTGAGATGGATTTAACCTTTTCGTCCACAATTGTGATGGGTCAGGAAAGCTATGTAGTGGAAACAGAGATAGAGGGTGCACTTATTTGCCTGAGTTATCAGGGAGAGATATTAGCTCAAGGTTACAGTGGAGCTGATGGCAATGCCTATCTTGCATTAGGAGAACTTCCTGAGGAATCTTGTGATCTAACTTTGACAGTAAGTGGATATAATAAGATCACAGAGGTTCAGGATATTCAACTGATGTCAGCAGGTGGGGCATATTTGCAAATGGTAAATTATGATGTAAGTTCTGGAGATGATGATGTATTGGATTCCGGAGAATATGCAGAACTGGGCATAACTTTGATCAATATCGGTACTGATAATGCTGATAACGTGGATTTCGTATTTACCTGTGAAAGTCCTGATATTTTCATAATAGACGGCAGTGAAAATGTAGTTACTATTGCTCAGAATGAAATGATCGATCTGGCAGAAATATTTAGTTTCAGTATCAGTGAAGAAGCCTTGAACGGATTACCAGTTACTTTTAGTATAAGTGCAACGTCCGGAGATCAGGAATGGACATTCACAATTGGAGAGATGATTTCAGCAGAAGCTGGAATTATTTCTGACCTGGAGTCAATTGATATGTTTCTGGAATCTGATGAGACAGGAATGAGTGAATTGATTTTAAAGAATAATAATTATGAGGGCTCATTAACCTATAGCATTTTCATTGATGAAACTACTGGTACCAGGAGTATTGAAGGCTCTACATTGACGTGCAATGCAGGAGGATTTGAACCCGGTGAGACTGTTGACTGGACATTTACCTGTGAAAATAACAGTGTTGACTGGGAATGGATAAAGGGCATTATGATCGATTTTCCGGTAGGAATTACAGTTAATAGTGCAGGAGATTTCGCTGGAGGAAGCGATGAACTGGAATTTACTGGAGAGCTTGGTGATGGAGCGAGCTGTAATTGGCTTGGAGAGAACTCATTAGGTGGATTTCTTCACAATGGTGAAACCGCAAATGCTACACTGAACCTGACAATTACACCAGGTTTTATGGGAGATATTGAATTAAACTGGCAGTTAACAGGTGATGTATATGGGTTAGAGCCACACATTATTGATGGGGTGATAGATGTTTTAAGTAGTGGAACTGAGATCAACTGGCTTACAATTGATGAATTCTCTGGCAGTTTGGAAGCTGGAGAAGAAGTCGTAAAGGAACTTAATTTCGATACTACTGGACTTACAAGTGGCATTTATACTGCTAATTTGCTGATCAATGGCAGTAATAATTCACTTGCTATACCAGTAACATTATATGTTGGAATGGGGATAATCCAATATGGTGATATTGATGATAATGGACAGGTTGAGTCTTTTGACAGTTCATTGATCTTGCAATACATTGTTGGTCTTGATCCTCAAATCATACCATTACCATGGGATGAATGGCGGATATCAAGAGCTGATGTGGATGGCAATGGCACCGTGGAAGCTTATGATGCAGGATTGATATTGCAATATGTGGTTGGATTGATCGATGAATTTCCTGTAGCTACTGGAAGAGAACATAATCCACCTTATGGTGAAGCGGATATAAGAGTGAATACTGATAATGAGCTGGAATTCTATACTCGTGGAGAAGTATATTCGCTGGAAGTAATGAGCCGGACACATGAATTTGTGCTTGGTACACCTCAGGTCGGGAATGATGTTATGTGTGCATATAATACGGCTAATGACATTTACCGTTATGCCTTGATAGGTTTTGGTGAAATAAATAGAGCTGAGAGTTGTTTGAATATCCCCGTGAGAGGTTATATGCCCCAGGGAGAAATAACTTTATATATGAAAGTAAATGGTTATGAATATGAAAAAACTGTTTATTTGGGTGATAATGGTAGTGTGGCTCCAGTATTATCTACGCTGAACGGCAATTACCCTAATCCCTTTAATCCTGAGACTACTATTGACTATTCGTTATCAGATAATGATTTGGTAATTATGAGTATTTATAATATCAAGGGTCAGATTGTTAAGAATTTATTGAGTACCCGGCAGGAAGCAGGATATCATCAGATAACCTGGGATGGGAGAGATGAAAAGGGTCATGTGAGTTCCAGTGGAGCATATATCTGTATGATGCGTACTTCAGATGGAGTTCAAACCAAAAAAATGATCTTACTAAAATAATATATATAATCTAAGGGGGGACAACATAATGTATGTCCCCCCTTGTTAATTTGGAGGATTTTTGAAAATTTTATTTATTGCAGTTTTAATTTTATCAGTCAGTTTATTATCTGCTGCCTGGTTAGAAACTGGCTTAATGGCAAAGAATATCATGGAATGCTTAGATTCGAGTAACAGCGAGACAAATATTGAATTTAATCTGGATGGATATAATCTGGAGTTAGAGAATTTTGATGGAATAGACTGGCAGGTATTATCACATCCTGAAGCAGGAGAATTACTCGAGATTGGCAAGCCTGACATTCCAGTTTTTTCTAAATTAGTAGCTATTCCAGCAGACGCTAAATTAAGTGTAGAGGTAACGGAATCGAGAGAAGAAATTATCCGTGATATAATGATAACACCTCAAGGTGAATTGATCCTCGAAAATGAAGGTGGGGGAGAAAGTTTCACCATTGATCAGGATTTTTATACTATAGATCAGGAATTTCCGGGAGAACTTGTGGTATTAGGTGATGAGGCAGTTATGAGAGATTTTCATGTAGTAAGACTGACTATCCAGCCATTTCAATATAATCCTGGAACCAGAGAATTAAGAATAATCAGCTCAATGAAGATCAAGTTGATAGCGGCAGGTAATGAACCAATCAGGGGGGACAGGAAACTTTCCAGAAGTTTTGAACCAATATATAAAGGGACAATTTTGAATTACAGCCAGATAGTGGAGAGACCAGATTTTCAGGCACCATGTTATCTATTCATTTATCCCGATGATGCTACTGTAAGTAATATTCTTGATTATCTACTGGATTGGAAAACAGAAAAGGGATTTGAAGTTCATGCAGCCAGCACTTCTTTAACCGGAACCAGTACCACAGCTATAAAAAATTATATACAAAGTGCTTATAATAATTGGGAGAATCCTCCGGAATATGTATGCCTGGTGGGTGATCATGGAGGAAGTTACAGCGTTCCCACCTGGTTTGAAACATGGTCAGGTTATGGAGGAGAAGGTGATCAACCTTATTCTCTGCTTGACGGTAATGACGTTCTGGCAGATGTGATAGTAGGAAGATTACCATTCAATTATATATCCGAATTGCAGACTTTGGTATCTAAGATAATAAATTATGAATCTAATCCATACACAGGAAATGCAAATTGGTATCGCAGAGCTTTACTGGTGGGAGATCCATCTTACTCAGGTCAATCTACAATAGTTACCTGTAAGGCAGTTAAGGAAATGATCCAGGAAGATAATAGTGCTTTTGTGTTTAATGAAGTATATAGTGGTGATTATGATGGATTGATGAATTCCGGTATCAATGCTGGAGTGAGTGTAATGTGCTATAGAGGGTATATTGGTATGTCCAGCTGGGATACAAATGACATCAATGCCTTAACAAATGGATTCATGTTACCTTTTGCCACGATTTTGACCTGCAGCACAGGCGGTTTTTCGGGTAATAACTGCCGAAGTGAATATTTTGCCAAAGCTGGAACTTCATCGAATCCCAAAGGTGCAATCGGGGCAATTGGAACAGCTACAAGTGGAACACATACCTGTTTTAATAACAGTATAACACTGGGAACTCATTCAGCATTATATCAAGAGGAAATATACAGCATGGGTGGTGCATTAGTGAAAGGTAAGCTTAATTTATATTTATGCTATCCCCAAAACCCCCGTAATGCTGTGAATATTTTCTCTCACTGGAATAATTTGATGGGAGACCCCGGACTTGATATATATACAGATATACCCAGTGAACTAAATGTAGAATATGAAGATGAGATAAATAGTGGACTGGAATTTCTGGAAATAGATGTTAGCTTACTATCAGGATTAGGTGTAGAGAACGCCTGGGTTTCTCTGCTCCAGGGTAATCAATCTACATCTGGTTATACCAATACCAATGGTAGTGCTTTTATTCCACTGACGAATTTCAGCCAGGGTGAATTGACACTGACAGTAACCGGACATAATTGCCATCCATATCAATCAACTCTTGATATTGTAAATGATGTCAGTTTTGTGACAATGAGCGATATTACTATTGATGATGATTCAATCGGAAATTCACAAGGTAATAATGATGGAGTGTGCAATGCGGGAGAAACTATTGAATTGTGGATAGATATGCATAATTACGGACTGACAGCAGAAAGCAATGTTTCTATGAATATGCGAGCAACATCACCATTTGTTATTATTCAAAGTAATAATATAAACTATGGCACGATTGAATCTGGAGAGACAGCAATTGCCCAGTATCCCTATATCATTTCTTTAGGGTCAGAAACTCCGGGTAATATTGATATTATGTTTACGATGGATATTAGTGCTAATGGAGATAGCTGGGTAGATGCTATGGAAATCTCTGTCAGTGGGCCGATGCTTGATTATGATCATTATAATATAATTGGGGGAAATGTAATCCTTGATCCTGGTGAAATGGCAGAGATGTATGTTACATTAAATAACCTGGGTGATATTTCAGCGAATGGAGTATCAGCAACCATTACCTTTGAAGATGATCGGATATCAATTGTAGATGATTATGGCAGTTTTGGTACTATATACCCCGGCAGCAGTTCTAATAATAATGGGAACAGATACCAAATAACTGCTGATAGTCAGATCTTACCTGGTGAACAGATACCTGTGAGTCTGTATATTACAACTGATAATTATTATACTACAGCAAGTTTTTTATTAGAGATAGGAACTGTGATAGTTTCAGATCCATTGGGTTCGGATGCGTATGGATATTATATTTATGATGATGAGGATGACGAGTATAGTCTTGTTCCATTTTATAACTGGGTTGAAATCGATTCTTCATATGGAGGACCTGGGACAGATACGGGTATTAATTCTGATATAGACCATGGCCAGAGCGTAGTGCTTGATCTGCCATTTCTGATGTATTTTTATGGTATGATGTATGATCAGATCACGGTATGCTCTAATGGCTGGGTAGCACCGGGTGAAACAGAGCAGGAAGGTTTTATGAATTGGCGTTTGCCAGGTCCTGGAGGCCCATCACCAATGATCGCTGCTTTCTGGGATGATCTAAAATGTATAAGCGGAAATGTGTGTTATTATAATGATTCTGCTAATCATCGTTTTATTATAGAATGGTCAAGACTCCAGAATGAGCATAATAATGCAGAAGAAACTTTCCAGATAATAATTCGCAACCCGGTATATTATCCTACTCCAACGGGAGATAGTGAAATTCTGATAATGTATAATGAAGTAAATAATGTTAATAGCGGCTCCTATCGGGCGAATCATGGTCAATACTGCACAACGGGAATTGAAGATCAGACTGGCACAATAGGTCTGGAATACACTTATAATAATACATATCCAACAGCAGCAAAACCACTGGAAGATAACATGGCTCTTTTAATAACAACCAATTCTCCAGCGATCCTGGAACCACCAGTTGCAGTTCTGAATGCCCAGGAATTTATGTTTGTACTCGAACCAGGAGCGACCAGTTTTCAAACATTGCAGATTAGTAATGAAGGTGAAGCGAGCCTTGTTTTCAATTTAAACAAAGATTATTTGAGTAGCAGAGATAGCGGTGGTCCTGACGGATATGGCTATATGTGGTTTGATAGTGATGAAGCAGGTGGACCCGAATATGACTGGATAGATATAAGCAGTAATGGTACTCAGGTGGAATTTACTCATAATGATCAGGGAACAGATTTAATTGATATTGGTTTTAGTTATAATTTTTATGGTGAGGATTATACCCAGTTCAGGATCAATCCTAATGGCTGGATAGGTTTTGGAGACGATAATACTGCCTGGTCAAATTTAATACTACCAAACGCTGAAGGACCAAAATCATCGATATGCTCTTTCTGGGATGATCTATATCCAGCAATTTATGGTGAAGGTGGTGGAGAAGTATATTATCATACAGATGGTAGTCAGTTAATCGTTATGTTTGACGGTGTAGAACATTATTCTGGTCAAAACAATGGAACTTATGATTTTGAAGTGATCATTACCACTGATGGCGGGATTAAATTCCAGTATCATGAATTAGAAGGGGACATAAATACCACAACCATTGGTATTCAAAACGAAATTGGAAATGATGGTTTATGCATGGTTTATAATAATAACTATATCCACGAAGATATGGCAATAGAGTTTTATAAGATTGTTGACTGGCTGGATATTTCCCAATCCAGTGGGATCATTGCCAGTGGAGAAACTTTATCAATTACATTAACAGCAGATTCGGGAGATATTGAACCAGATAATTATAATTGCTATTTGCATCTGAGTACAAATGATCCTCAAGTGAGTGCACTTGATATTCCAGTGAATATGAATATTGGCGGTCAGAATATTACTTATGGAGATATAGATGATAATGGGTTTGTGGAATCTTATGATGCATCTATTTCGATCCAGTATTTTGTGGGAATGGATCCAATTCCAATGATTGATCCAATACCGTGGGAAGCTCTGAGGATAATCTCAGCCGATGTAGATGGCAATGGTTATGTGGAATCTTATGATGCTTCGCTGATCCTGCAACACTTTGTGGGAATAATAGATGTATTTCCAGTTGAGCAGAATATCAGGAGAAAAACAGATGAATTAAAGCCTGTAATTGATAAGAAAAAAGACGTGAAAAAAAATGAGCCAAAAAAGGTTCAAAATTTTCTTTACAAAAAATGATGAAAGTAGAAAATTTACTTTCGGAGTTAATTGCTTTGATCAACTTGAATTCTGGAGGAAGTGAGAATCAAGGGAGAAGCATGTATAAAAATACGAGAAATCCTTATAGGAGGGAATTTATTATGAAGAAAGTGATTATTTTTACCCTGTTTTTGAGCATTAGTATTTTTGCTTTTGCCCAGTTTAATGATCTGTTATTTTCTGAGTACATTGAAGGTGGTAGCAATAACAAAGCTCTGGAAATCTACAATGGAACCGGAATGGAAGTTGATTTAAGTAATTATGTAATTTTGCAGAATTCTAATGGTGGAAATTATGATGAGTATGTCGATTGGCTGACAGGAATGCTGCCAAATGATGAAGTTTATGTTATCGCAAACTCATCATCAGTACAGGAAATTCTTGATGAAGCTGACCTTATAGGATCAGGAATCTGCTATTTCAATGGTGACGATTTTCGTGCTCTGGCAAAAATAGATACTGGAGGATTATTGCAGGTGGAAAGTTCAGTTGCAGGTGATTCATTGATGGTCAGTGTTGTTGATCAGATAGGGACATATCCAGATGATCCTGGATCAGCTTGGGCAGTTGCAGGTGAAGCATTCGGAACACAAAACCATACTATGGTCAGGAAATCTGATGTTATCGAAGGTGTTCATGGTAATGATGAATGGGCAATGGCAGCAGGAATAAATGCTGATACCAGCCAGTGGATAGTATATGATATTGATACATTTGATTATATTGGCTGGCATATAACGCCCCCTGTTGAGGTGCCTGCTATAGAGGTTACAGCTCCAAATGGTGGAGAAATGTGGTATATAGGTGAAACCTATATGATCACTTGGAACAACACGATTTTTACAGACAATGTGGATATCTATCTGAACTTACCAGTAAGATTTGACATAGCAACAGATATAGCAAATACAGGAAGCTTTGAATGGCTGATTCCTGATACAGTGCCACTTAGTACAGAAATTCTGATGGTAGTGGAAGATGCTGCCGATGCAGACCCAATGGATATGAGTGATAATTTCTTTACAATTGCCATCATGGGTGAAGTTCCTGAAATAGTTATTAATGAGATCATGTATAACCCGGCAACCGCACTGGGTAGTGACTCATATTTTGAATATCTGGAATTATATAATCCAGGTACAGAAGCAGAAGATATGAGTGGATGCTATTTTTCAGAAGGTATTGATTATACTTTTGAAGCTGGAGCAATGATTGATGCTGGAGCATATATTGTATTAGCGATTAATGCAGATAGTCTTTTTGATGCCTTTGATGTAGTAGCTTATGGTGTATTTACCGGTAGTCTGGTTAATGGTGGAGAAGTTATTAAGTTAGTTACAGCAGACGGTGTAGAAATTGATTATGTTAATTATGATGATGGCGGAGAATGGCCTACAGCTCCAGATGGTTCAGGACCTTCACTGGAACTTATCTCACCAGAGCTTGATAATTCGCTTGCAGTTAACTGGCAAGCAAGTTATGCTACATTTGGAACTCCAGGTGCAGCAAATTCTGTGCCAATCTCATCAATTGGCTGGGGAAATCTGCAGTGGCCTTCTGACACTCAAATAGTTGAAGGTGTTATTACAGATACTATTTATGGTCAAGTATGGATGTATGGAGTAACAGGCGATGCCGGACAGGGCATGGGCATAACAGCCGAATTAGGTTATGGTGCAGACGGAAGCACTCCTGGTGATGACTGGACCTGGTTTGATACAGTTTACAATGGTGATGTAGGTGACAATGACGAATACATGGGTAATCTTTCAGGTATGCTTGAAGGTCTTTATGATTATACCTACCGTTATATTTATGAAGGTGATGATATATGGTATTATGCTGCTGAAATAGGAAACCTGACAGTAACTGCTACTACTCCAGAGGAAGTTAATATTACTTTTGCAGTTGATATGCAATATCAGGAAGTTGCTGCTGAAGGCGTTCATATAGCTGGAAGTTTCCAGGACCCGGTCTGGGATCCTGCAGCAACTGAAATGCTTGATGATGACATGGATATGGTATATACAATAACCTTACCACTCATGTCTGGAACTTATTATGAATTTAAATATGTAAATGGTAATGCCTGGGGTTCTGACGAAGCTAATAATCGTAATATCACAGTCCCAGATGCAGATTCTGTTTTAACTACAGTTCTGTTTAATGACTGGTTCCCAGTAATCAATGGTGTATTTTTCAGTGAATATATTGAAGGTTCATCTAATAATAAAGCAATTGAAATTTATAATGGAACCGATGATACAGTAAACCTTGCTGATTTCAGAATTGCTCAATCTCATAATGGTGATGGTTGGGAATATTACCACTATTTCCCAGATGGAGCTGTACTGGAAGCAGGAGACGTATGGGTAATTATTACTGATACAGTTGATCCTGAAATGTATCTAGCAGAAGATGCCGATGAAGTGTTAGGCTATCCCAGCGTAGTTCATCATAATGGTGATGATGCCAGAGGACTGGAATATTCACTTGATGGCGTAAACTGGGCATTAGTTGATCTGTTTGGAGATCCTGATAATGATCCTGGGACTGCCTGGGATGTTGCTGGTGTAGCTGGTGCTACTGCAGAGCACACTTTAGTTCGTAAAGGATTTGTTACTGTTGGTAACACAGATTGGCTGGCAGCTGCTGGTACAGATGCAGATAATGGTGAATGGATAGTATATCCGCAAAATACATTTGATTATCTTGGTTATCATGGTGAAGCTCCTGAATTGGAAGTGATATTTAATGTAAATATGAACTATCAGATAATGCTTGGTAATTTCGTAGTTGGAGAGAGCTTTGTTGATATTGGTGGAAACTTCAATGAATGGGGTAATGTTCCATTAGTAGGTGAAGACCTTGATAATGATGGAATTTATACAATGACTACCATGCTTCCTTTAGGGTATGGATGCGAGTATAAATTCCGTATTGATGGAGACTGGGCTCTGGCAGAATTTCCTGGTGGCGATAATAGATTTTATACAGTTATTGATGGCGTAAATGTCTTAGACTTCTGGTTCAATGATGAAGAAATTCCAGAATTTACTACCCAGGATGTTACAGTAACATTCAGCTTGAATATGGAATATGTAGATCCAGCCTTATATGCTGGTGGAATTTCAATTCAAGGTAGTGAATTACCTCTGGACTGGGTCTTTGGTTCAAATCTTTTAACACCAATGCGTGAATCATATACAATTGATCTTTTATTCCCAGCAGGTTCAGTATATAATGTAGAATTCAAATTTGCCATGTCAGCTGATGGAGCTGAATGGGCATGGGAAGCCGTTGATAATAGAATGTTTACCATTGATGATGCCAATGCAACTATGGTATTGCCAGCAATATTATGGAATGATCTTTTATTGGTTACTATTCCAGAAATTCAAACTCCAATTGACAGTACTGATGTTTCTCCATATGTAGATCAGATAGTAACAACTCAGGGAATCGTAACTGCTGTAACTTCGAACAAATACTGGATCAGCACACCAGAAGGTGGAGCTTTTAGCGGTATGTATGTTTATGATTCAAATAACGTGCCAATGCTTGGGGATTGTGTAATGATCACCGGTCTCGTATTCGAATATTACAATCTTACTGAGATGCAAGATATCACAGGTTATGAAGTAATGAGCAATGGTAATGACATACCTGCAGCAACACCAGTAACAACTTTACAGTTCTCAACTGAAGAAGCCTGGGAAAGTGTTCTGGTTATGGTAGAAAATGTAACTATAACTCAGGAAGTTAATAATTATGGTGAATGGTATATGAATGATGGAACTGGTGAATGCCAGGCTGATGATGCAATATATCATGTTGAACCATTATTAGATGACGAATTTGTTTCAATCACTGGTATTGGTGGATTTGGTTATGGCATTTATGAATTACTTCCTCGTTTTGAAGAAGATTTTGTAACTGGACCAGAATGGATTTATGGTGATGTAACTGGCGATTGGAGCGTGGATGCATTTGATGCAGCTAATATGCTTCAGTATGCAGTTCAGCTTGATCCAATTGGTGCACCTTTACCTTGGACATGGCAGCTTTTTGCTGGTAATGTAGATGGAGATGTGAATGGGCTTGTGGAAGCTTATGATGCGGCTTTAGTACTGCAATACAGTGTTGATCTTATCGATGTATTCCCAGTAGAACTTCTTAGAAGTAGTTCACCTAAAGCTGATTTAGCAGTTACTGTAGAAAATAGTGAATTAGTTTTCACAGCTAAAGGTGAATTGTATAGTCTTGTGATAAATATTGATTCTGCTTCTATGGATTTAGGTACACCCAAAATGGCATCTGATGTAATGAATGCCGTTAATCAGGAACATTTTGCTGCCGCAATCGCAAGTCCTGATGTATTGAATGGTGAAATTATTCGTTTACCATACTCTATAATAGATAATCAGGAATCAGTTACTGTTTACTATTGTGTAAATGGTGTAAATGGTGAATATCGGATAGATGTTCAGGATCTGGAATCAGACATTCCTTTAGCTAATGCCTTAATTGGCAATTATCCTAATCCTTTCAATCCTGTTACAAAAATTCAGTTATCAATTGCTGATAACGACACTCCAGTTTCAGTTAAGATCTATAATGTAAAGGGTCAATTAGTAAAATCCCTGTTCCAGGGTAGTTTAGATAATGGATATCATAGTCTGGTTTGGAATGGAACGGATAACAATAACCAGGCAGCTGGTAGTGGTGTATATTTCTACCGTGTACAAATCGGTGAATATATTAGTATGAATAAAATGTTAATGCTGAAATAAGGTAAAATATCGGGCAGGGGCGGTATGCGTCCCTGCCATTATTATGTGTTAATAAAATAGAATAAATGTAAATATATTAGAAGGAGTTTAATTTATGAAAAAGGTATTTTTGATTATTTTTCTGGCTCTGATTTCAACTTTTCTTTTTGGGCAATTTGAAAACTCGATCATCACATGTTCGAGTGCAATAGTGAATGAAGGTGATGAATTTAATATCACTATCAGCACTACTGAATTGCTTGAAAGTTGGAATATCTCAGCCTTTCAGTTCGATCTGGATTTCGATCCAGAAATCGTAACTTACACGGGCTATGTTGCCGGTGATGTTATTGTTAGCACAGCAGGTGGTCTCCTGGCAAATGAGAGTACTCCAGGTCATGTTATTGCTGCTTATGCCAATGCTCTGCCAATTAGCGGTGTAGGAAATTTGGTTACTATTAATTTTGAAGCCGTTACAGAAGGCACTACAACCTTAGATGTTAACGATTTTAAGTACAACGCTACTCCTCTGGCTGCTGGTAATCTGATTGATGGTGATGTTGATGTAATTGAATATAATCCTTTCCAGGATGTGGTAATTACTGCCGGTTCAGCTAATGCAGCAGTCGGCAATTCCATTGAGATCCCAGTAAGTACTACAGAACTAACTGGTGATTTGGGAGCGATCTCATATCAGTTCAAACTGGCTTTTGATAATAGTTTACTCACGTTTGTCGATTTTACATTAGGTGAAGTTCCCAATCCAGGAAACCTGATCGCTAATGAATCTTCTCCAGGTGTTATCTCTGTTGCCTATGCAAATGTGATACCTATCACAGGTGAAGGAAATCTCTGTTACCTTACATTTACTGCTGATGCCGTTGGCACAAGTGGTCTGGTGCTTGACGAATTCAAATATAATTCTACCTTCCTGAGCAATCTGGTTGATGGTACTGTTGATGTAATTGAATTTAGTCCTTTCCAGGAAGTGGTAATCACTGCCGGATCAGCTAATGCAGCAATCGGCAATTCCGTTGAGATCGCAGTAAGTACTACAGAACTAACTGGTGATATGGGAGCGATTTCATATCAGTTCCATCTGGCTTTTGATAATAGTTTACTCACTTTTGTCGATTTAACATTAGGTGAAGTTCCCAATCCAGGAAACCTGATCGCTAATGAATCTTCTCCTGGTGTTATCTCTATTGCTTATGCAAATGTGATGCCTATCATTGGTGAAGGAAATCTCTGTTACCTTACATTTACTGCTGATGCCGCGGGTACAAGTGATCTTGTGCTTGACGAATTCAAATATAATTCTACCTACCTGAGCAATCTGGTTGATGGGAGTATTATGATCTCAGCAGTTCAATATCCTGACTGGTCGATCAATCCTCCAGATTATCAATATAATGCTTCCATCTGGAGCATAGTGCTTCTTGATGATGTGGAAGTAGATGTAACCAGTGGAATGCTGGGCTGTTTTGTTGGTGATGAATGCCGCGGAATAGCCAGTCTGGAAGATGGTTCTTTAATAGATTATACAGACCCATTTGGACATATTATTTTCCTGCCTATGGTTTATAGTAATGTAACATCAGGCGAAACTCTGGATTTCCTATATTTTGATGCTATCACAGAAGAAGTATATACTGTAGCAGAATCAATACCATTTGTTTCTGACGAGGTTATTGGTGATGGTTATAATCCCTTTGAATTCCATGCTTCCACAGTTACTACTGTTGACGTCAGCAAAGAAATAGTTTCTGGCTGGACCTGGTTTTCAGTAAATGTTGTTGGCGAAGATATGGGAATCAACAGTGTACTGTCATCAATCGGAAATAATGGTGCAAATATCAAGAACCAGTCATACAGTGCAATTTATTATGAAGGTGCTGGCTGGTACGGCTCTTTGAGTAATATTGATAATCTATCACTTTACAAACTTGAAGCAAACAACGCAGTAACCTGGGAATATACAGGTGTGCCAGTTGATCTTGCTTCTACTACTTATGAT